>MDSV01090994.1_pt1 | contig 39465 bp, 37 predicted proteins | sample 810851 | NCBI WGS metagenome assembly MDSV01 (sample SAMN05326640, study PRJNA326480) | marine metagenome | isolation source: seawater | place: Atlantic Ocean: North East | collected 2012 | reverse complement strand
GTAAAATGTAATAGACCAGAACGGTTTCCCTATATCTGAAAAACAAGGGGTCGGCAGTTCGATTCTGCCTCTGGCCACAAATAGATATTTTTAAGTGCATAAAGGAGAGATAAGTGATATTTTCGATTATTGCTGAGATTATTGGAAAATATTTAGATAGATTTCGAAAAGCAGATAATTTTAAGGAAAGAAAAATAGCAATTTATCAAGCAATCTTCTGGGGTATATGCGGCATAATAAGCCTCATAATGTATATTCCTCCTGGACTTAGTATTGTGCAAATTGCTTCAGCCATCATTGTTTTTTTCTTAATCATATATTTTGCTATTCGTGCTTTAAAATATTTAAGGATTTTATAGCTTTCTTTGATGAATGCTTATTTTCAGACAAAAACTGATGAAAAATCCGTGGACGTTAGTTATTAAAGCTGTCTTCACCTACTTCTCATTGACTCAAAGTTAGTTAAGTTATTAAATGAAATAGGCTTGAAAGATTTACTTTAAGTGAAAAACAATAGGCTGGCAAATTAAATCAATCTATGGCCGCTGATAACACATTTCAAATTTACTATTACTCATTTATATACGCATTTCTACAATCATCAGATGAAAAATCCTCTAAGCACTCTTGAATTTGATCATTTACATCAGCAAATGTATTTTTTTCAAAGTAAGGAATAGTTATATCAATTGTAATAATTAATATCAGAAAAATTTTAAGATATGTATCTTTTTGTAAAATGTTTTTATTGTTAACAATTAAAACAATTAAAACAATTAATACCATAATAAGATATTTAGAGTTATCTATAAAAACACCAATTGCACTAAAAGATAAAAATAAATCCAATTTTGATTTTGTAATTTTAAAGTTAACAAAGTACATTAGGGAGATCAAGATAACTAATGTAAAATGTTGAGAATATCTTATCCATTTTGTTGGGCTTAATATCCAAAACCAAGAATATATTGACAAGATTGAACCAATAAGTGGAACTGAAATATTTCCAAAAAAACTATTTATTTCAGAGATGTTCCGTTTGACTAAATAAACAAAAATTAATGGTAAGACTAAAACTCTAAATATTTCAAAATTATTCCATGAGCTAACTTCTGAGGACGAAAAAAATATAGTCAAGTTAAATGATCTAATTTTGTTAAATAAGTCAATACCCGAACTTTGATGGTTTTGAATTAGATTCAAAAGGTCTCTTATATAAATTATTAAGTTTCCATTATCATAATTAAAGTTAACCAACAAGCCCCACAGTAATAACGGTATTGAAAAATAAATTATGTCATTTTTAAGATTTTTTAAATTTCTTTCATCATTAAATAAAATGAGATAGAAAATTAAAAAAGGTAACAAAGTCAATAATTTTCCATAAAAAATTGATAAGCTAATCAATATCATTGCAAGTTTTCTGTAATAAAAAAATAAAAATACTCCATTAATAAATAAAATTACTGATGCAAACTCACCAATCATATAAAGTGAGCTTTGCCACCAGGGAGTTAGTATAAAAATTAAAGTTGTGGAAAAAAGAATAAATACTTTAGTTTGAGTTTTCTTTCTAATCAGTAAATATGACAAGATTAGTTGAAGAAAAATTAACCAATAGAAATTTGAAATTCTTGCAATAACTAATTTTGATGTAAAGTTCCAGCCAAGCACTCCTCCAATGGCGGATATGGGACCTGAAGTTAAAAAGATGCTGTAGCTTCCACCAAATATATCACCAGCATTAAAATCTAAATTTTTATAAAAATTAATGTTTGAACTTAGAGATATATATTCATCAATAAATCTAGGAAGTCTCGATGATTTTGTTCTTATATAATCAAATATAAAAATATTTTGGATAAAGAATACGACTGGTAATAGAGGAATGAAAAATTCAGGTTTTTTAATTTTAAAAATTATATAGTTCTTAAAATGTAAAAATATTTTGCTTATTTTTTTATGAACTTTAAATTTATAAAGTCTATAGATTGAGTAACTTGTAATAATGACACCCAATATGACAATTAATAAATCAAATATTGTAGTTTTTTCTGGTTCATAACCTCCGGATACGTAATGCACGCATTCGATAAATGAGTTCACCGTAACTGCATTCCCAAAAAATGTATTTAAATTTATAGGAGTAAAACTTGGATCGACTTGAAAAATGTAGTTATTTTTAATTTCTGGGAGAACAAATCCAACAGGTATTTTTCCACAAATTGTTTCAATCAAACTAAGATCCATTAAATTACAATAGTAGTTATTTAATAAAGTACTCTTGTCAATAAATTTTATTTTGAAGTATTTTTTTACTTAGATAGTAAAAAAAATTTTATCTAAAATCTTTTTATGTATCAAAATAAATCAGAAAATTATGTTTGTAGATTTACTTAATAAGTACAAAAACAGAAAAAAATTAATATATCACTTAAAAAACAAATTAAAAAGTTTTATAAAATAACATATCTTAAAAATATTGATTTAAATGAAATTTTCAAGTCAGGAAGAGTATCTAAGATCAAAGGATAAAAAATTAAAAAACATAATTGATAAAAATGGTCATATTGTTTATAAACCTAGTAAAGCAAATCAATTTGATGCGCTAGTCGGAATAGTTATTTCTCAATTTATATCAACTGCTGCCGCAAATTCTATTTTTAATAATATCAAAAAATCTTTTGATTCAGAACATTTGAACATAAGACATTTTCAAAACCTATCTGTTGAAGAAATCAAACAATTTGGATTAAGTAAAAATAAAGCTAAAACAATAAAAGAACTTTGCCAACTTACTTCAAATAATAGATTTAAAGACTTATCTAAGTTAAGCCCTGAAAATCTAAATAAAGAATTATTAAATATTTTTGGAATTGGACCATGGTCTGTGAGTATGTTTGAAATTTTTTGTATTGGAACACTTGATATATTTTCTTCCAGGGACGCTGGATTACGGCTAGCAATGGACAATTTCGGCTTTGTTGAAGCAGGAAGTGATTGGACAGACTATGATAAATATGCTGAAAAATGGTCTCCTTTTAGAACAATAGCATCTTTACATTTGTGGAAGACAGTAGATTAAATAAATAAAAATATTATCAACAGGTTAGATCATTTTTTTAAAACAAATATTGGCTGAAAAGGTTTATCACTATTGTATTGTGAGCTTAGCTGTCCATAAGTATCTTCTCTATGAAACAGTGTTTCATCAAATCCACTTGAGTCAATCAATTCAAAATTTTCAAAAAGTAAAGGCAGTCTCTTGTTTCCATATATTCTGTGAAGATTCCATACAATTGTATCTTTTCCAATAGGTACTGATAAAAACAAAATTCCATTTTTGTTAAGAAATCTATTGTATACGTCATCCATTGCTTCCAGATCACCATTTGGGTTGATTGGGTCTCCATACCTTCCAAGACCATCGTGTTCAAAAGAAGAGATAGATATTACAAAATCAAACTTTTTTTCTATGTTGTAAAAGTTTTGATTTGTATATGTCTTAAGACGATCGTCATCACATTCGATTTCATTATATTCTATTGTTACAGGTCTACCACCACGAGATAAAACTATAGACTCATACCATGGAATAGTCGAACCTAAAATAGCTACATCCCTACCTTGTAAATCATATTTTTTAAGGCATTCATAAAGGTGATAGTCAGTTTCCCCATAGTAAAATTGTGTATTTATTTTCGCAAGCTTAATCAATTTATCGATAAGTTTCTTACTATAAATTAGTTGGGTCCCAGAAATGTCATCCGATTTATAGTTCTCAGTCAGCCCTGCATCCCCAAACATTAAAAATTTATCTTGAAGCTGTTTATTCAACTCATCCCACTTGACAGGTATTAAGTCTATTTTTTTGTTTTTGTCTTTTTTTATTTTTACTAACAAATATTTGTTAATGTTTGAAATAAACAGCAAACTCAAAGAAAATATTCCTAAAAGATTGTTGATTTTGAATCTGTAATATCCAGGTGTGAAAATTTTTTTTAAAATTATTTATCTCCTAAATTACTAGAATTATATTCTGTTTTCATTGTTTTATGATTATAAAAGATTTTTATGTTGAATTTTGAAATTTAGTCAGCATATATAATGATTAAATAAAGAAATTATTACTCGCGGAGCAAAAATTGTATAAATATCTAATTTATTTAAAATTTTTCTCTTCGCTTACAATTTTTATCACACTGAAGTTAAATATTTTTCAATATTTAAATAATCACAATAAATGTGATTATGAATATAGTTTTATTAGTTTCAATTTTTTAGATGAAAATTATGAAGCTATTCAGACCTCATTAACTCAAAACTTTTATAACTTTTTTTGTTTCGGTAAAATATTTTTTTTGGATGACAAAATTTTTTTTATTACGAGTAATAATGTTTCATATTTATATAATTTTATTTTCATAATTTTTGTAATACTTATTACTAAAAAATATTTAAAAATTAAAAATTATGAAAAATTTATTTTAATTCTTTCATTTGTTTTTATACATTTAGTTTTTTATCCGGTTGTATACACGTGGGATGTATTAAAGGTTATTTTTGTTTTCCTAATTTTGCTTAATCCAAAAAAAATGGATTTTATTTACAAATTAAAACCCCAAATAGTTTTTTCAGTATTATTTATTTTTTTCTTTTTTTTATTTGAAGATTTACAAGATACGTGGAGAATTTTTGTTTTTAATGCAGGTAATAATATATTTGGGGATATGAGAATTATTTCTGAGATAACAAATGATTTCATGGGTGGAAAAGATATATATGGTTTTGATAATTACATAGAGAGACCATTTTTGTATCCAATTATTTGGGTCAATGTGTTTAAATTTCTACAGTTAGATAATTATATTTATTTTTTAATTTTTACTTTTCTTGTGATAGCTTTGTTTATAAATTCAATATATAAAACATCTAAAGACTATTCCTCATTGAATTTTTTACTATTAATTTCTTATGCGACTCTTCTAGCAATTGAAAGAGGCCAAAGCGATATTATTATTTATTTAATGCTGAGTGTCTTTTTATTTTCAAACAACCATATTTTAAAAAATTTATTGCTAGGGTTAACAATTATTTTAAAATTTTTTACCTTACCATTAGTAATATTTACAAAATTTAAAAAGTTTTGGCATTATTTAATTTTTTTATTTTCAATATTATTATTTTTTAGATTAAATTTAGATGTAATTAATATTGCTTTTGATTACAGTCCATTTAGTGATAGATATAGTTTTGGATTAAATCCATTTTTTGCAACATTTAATAATGAAATAGCCCAAATTAATAAAATTACTTTTTATTTTTGTATATCGTTGGGTTATTTTTTGTTTAATAAATTTACAAATTTTGATTTAGTTTATAAGAACATTAACAAAGAAAATTTACAAACTGTATCTGGGGTTGTTTCAGCAACGATTTATGTGACATTATTCATTTTTACAAGTTCTTTTGATTACAAATTGATATTTCTTATTTTTCTCACTCCTTTGATCACTTTACAAAAAGAGCGAATTTTAAATTATTATGCAGCAATACTGCTTTTAGTATTTAACTACGATACTTTGTTTTTTTTGTTTGGAGCATGGGGAACAATATTAAGCCATGTTTTCAAGTTAATTCTTTTTTATAGCTTATTCAATTTTTTGATATATTATTTTAAAGAAGAATATATCAAAGATTTTAGTTTTTATAAATTTAAGCGATCATTTATAAGGTCAGGGTGACTTGTCTCTTGAATTCCATAATTTTGATACTTCGTAAGTTCTTTATAAATTAAAGACATGTACTTTAAATTAAGGGTTTGTATAAAACTTGTTAATGTAATTGAGAAAGTAATTAGTAGTGCTAAAAATGTAAATCCTTGAGGTGTCGAAGGATTTATCAATTTATTAATTAACAAATAAGTAATAATTCCAATTGATATTAAAAAACTAAAAATACTTATACTAATTGGAAATAATGAAGGAATATTTGAAGTTAAGAAAATTTTATCAGTAGAAAATTTTATTAATTTTAAAAGGTTGAAATTAGACTTTCCCTTTTTTCTTTTTTTTCGTGTGTAAACAATGGACCTTACGTCAAATCCTGATGTTAGAATGTCACCTCTAATGTATAAATTATCAGAATTATTTTGTATTACTAGGTCTTTTACTTTTTTGTCAAAAAGAATAAATGCTCCGATATTTGCTGGAATTTTTGAAAAACTAAATTTTTCAACTAAAAAATAAAAAATTCTTCTTAAGTTTTTTATTAAAAAGTTTTCGTCACTATTTTCTCTTAATCCTGCAACAATCATACTTCCATCTTTCCAGTGGTTTATAAAATCTATAATTAAACTTGGAGGATCTTGAAGGTCCGAATCTAAAATAATAAGCACATCACCACTAGAAATTTTAAGACCATTCATAATTGATTTTTCATACCCAATATCTTTTGTGTACTTAACTGATATAATTTCTGAATTTAAATCTTTGATGTTTGAAATTAATTTGTAACTATTATCTGTACTATTATTATCTAAAAATATAAACTCACAAATTAGTCCATTTTCAAATATAGACTTTTCCAACTTAATTAATTCATCAAATAAAAATGGTAAATTTTCTTCCTCATTTTTTACTGGTATAACTACTGATAATGTTTTTGATTTATTCATAGAATTCTTTGTACCATGATATTGTATGTGATAAACCATCATCAAAGCTTGTTTCAGAAAAATTTGGTTTGAATATATTTTTGAACTTCTTCATATCTATTCTTTGTTCTGGTATTTCATTAAGCTTTTGATTAAGTATTATTGGCTTTATTTCAGTTCCTAGTAATGAAGAAACTCTTTTGTAAACATCATTTACACTGAATACTTGGCCTGAACCAATATTAAATATATGTTCTTCACTTTTATTTTTTGATAACATTAATAGATATTTTATTAAATCTTCTACATATATGTATTCTCTTAAAAAATTACCATCGCTTCTAAATATTGGTTGTTTGTTTGTAATTAAGCTTTTAATAATGTGTGGAATAAGCCTATCAAAATTAAGATCTGCAGGGCCGTATATATTTGATGATCTAAAAATAGTTATATTTTGTTTATAAACATGTTTATAATTTTGTGCAATAAAATCGGCAGATATCTTTGATACATCATAAGTAAAGTTACTAGATAATTTGTGGTCTTCTTTGTATGGTAGGTCATTTGAAATACCATAAACTTTATCTGTAGAAGCATGAATAATCGTTGGATTTAAATCAAGAATCCTTAAAGAATCAAAAAGATTAAGTGTTCCAAAAATATTCGATTTGTAAGTTTTTGATGGATTATCTGTACTTCTTAATACTTGACTTTCTGCAGCTAAATTGAATATAATATTTGGCTCTATATCTTTGAGGATATTTATAAGATTTTTGCTCGTAAGATTTATCTTAAAAGTTGTAATGTCATCTAATTCAAAAATTTTATTCATTTGAATTTGTTTATAATCTATAGAAAAAATTTTATTTTTATTATCTTTTAACAAGAAATTAATTAGGTTCGTACCTACAAACCCTGATCCACCAGTTACAAGAATTTTCATAACCAAAAGGCTTTTCTGTCTTTGTATATTTTGTTTGCTTCTCTTAAATCTCTGATATTATCGACTGGAAAAAAATTACCAGTATGCTTATATGCGGACAATTCAGATTCTTTAATTAATTTGTTCATAGTATCAATTTCGAATATATCATCACTCTTTAAATAGTTGAATAGTTTTCTATTACCAAACATATAACCAATATTTATCCAGCCACTTAGTTTTGGTTTCTCATTAAACGATTTAACTATATTTTTTTGAATATTTACTTCACCAAATCTTGATGTAGGATGACCAACAGAAATTGTTAATGCAGTTTTCGATTTATTATGCAGCTTCATTACTGAATTGACATCTACATCAGATAAGCCGTCCCCATAAGTTATGTGAAACTCATTGTCCAGGTGCTCTTTAACTGCATGAATTCTTCCACCTGTGTTTGTATTAAGACCAGTATTAAATAATTTAATTTCTGCGTCTTTGTATAAAAAAGAACTAGTGTTTATTCCTTTAAATTTATTCTGCATATATTTTTTTATATAATTACTTTTATAGCCAGAGCATATAATGAATCTTTTTTGATCAAATTTCATATAATAATCAATAATGTGAAACAACATTGGTTTTCTACCAATGTTAACCATAGGTTTTGGAATCTTTTCAGTTTTTTCGTGAAGACGAGTTCCATAACCTCCAGCAAGAATTACAATATTCATTTTTATTACTTAGAATAATAGTAATGATTGAAACAAATTCTGCAGTTATAAAGATAGATACTTGTGAGGTATGCCTTTTAAAATTAGAAGGTCCTGAATTAGATTTCGGCGAACAACCTTTATGCGACGATTTACAAACTACACCTCAAGAGAGTTTGTCTGTGAAAAAATATCATCAAAATATTGTTTTGTGTGAAACCTGTTTAACTGCACATCAAAAATTTCAAGTCCCTAAATTAGAACTTTTTAAACCCACATATCACTACAGGGCATCCTTAACAAAAGATGTTTTAAATGGTATGAAAGATTTAGTGTTTTCTTGTGGGAAAATAAAAAATTTAGATGATAAATCTGTAGTCTTAGACGTTGGATGTAACGATGGATCTTTATTAAACATTTTTAAAGAAAAATATAATGTAAAAACAGTAGGTGTTGACCCCACTGATGCAATTGATGAAGCGGAGGGTTTAGATCTGTCAATTAAAGATTATTTTTCTAAAACTTCAGTTGAAAAGATACAAGAAAAATTTGAAAAAATTGATGTAATCACATTTACAAATGTATTTGCACATATTGAAGATCTAAAAGAATTAATTAATAATTTAAAAAAATTAATAAATGAAGAAACGCTTATAGTGATCGAAAACCATTATTTGGGTTCGATCATTCAAAAAAATCAATTTGACACTTTTTACCATGAACATCCTAGAACTTACAGTGTTAAATCTTTCGAGTATATTTCAAAACAACTAGATATTGAAATAGTTGACATTGTTTTTCCAGAAAGATATGCAGGAAATATTAGAGTGATGATGGCAAAAAAACAAAATAATGGTTCGAGAAAAATGGTTGAAGATAATTTTAATCCATTTGATTTTATTGAAATTCAATCATTTTATGAATCATGGAAGTTCAATTCATTAGAAACTATTAATGAATTGAACTTATCTAAAAAAGCATTCAATGGAAAATCATTGCCGGGAAGGGGAGTTATGTTGATAAATTCATTAGGTATTTCCTCGAATTTTATGCCAAAAGTTTTCGAACAAGACTTTTCACCAAAAATAGGAAATTATGTTCCTGGGACAGATATTTACATAGAAAAAGATAAAAATATAGATGGTAGTAATTTGATTATTTGGTCTTGGCACATTATTGATGAGATCATCACTTATTTGAAGGATAGCAATGTTTCTGCTTCTATTTGGACACCATTACCTGAGTTTAAAAAAGTAGCTGATATTAATTGAATAAAAAAATAGGGATTTTAGGGGGTGGATTTGCTTTATATGGTTATTTACCTGCCTTTTGCAATCTTGGATTTGATGTCTTTACTTTAGAAAAATATTCCGAATTTATAAAAAATAGAAAAGATTTAGAAAAGCTTTATGATCGTATAAACTTTCTATCCTCAGAAGAAGAATTATTTCATAATGTGGAATATCTAAATATTGCACGAGATCCAATTAATCAATATAAGTTTTTAGTAGATACAAAAGATTATAATTTTAAACATCTTTACTTAGAGAAACCATTAGCTCACAATTTAAAATCTTATCGTCAATGTATAGAAATATTAGAAATTAATAAACAAAGCGCATCGATTTTTTATAGTTTGTCATATTTAGATTGGTATCAGGAAATAATCCAAGCTTTGTTGAACGAAAAGAATCAAAATATAATAGTCAATTGGAAAGTAGTAAATAATAATTCAAATTGGAAACATGATTCATTTAAAGGAGGAGGTTTATTTAAATACTATGGAATACACTTTATACCTATGTTTTTAAAATCAAACTTAGAGATAGATAATATAAATCAATCAAAAGAATCTCTAACAATTGAATTAAAAAATAAAAATGAAAATAAATTTAGATTAAATCTATCAAATGGTGAAATTAATAATTTTTCAATTTACAAGAATGAAATTTTATTGTTAGATGCGTCCAATCCATTCGTCAGAGATATTATTCCGGAAGATCCAGATCCCAGAATTCAAATAATTGAAAAATATATAGTAGACTATTCAACAGATTTTCTAAATATTGAAGAAAAAATAATAGAATTTATGAAGAATTTTGAATAGCTAGAATCTTGATGCTTGTTTATTTGTAGTACGTACTGAGACAGTTTTGAGTTCTTAAACCATTTTCACATCCAATTAGAGAAATATCAAAAGTATCAATCATAGATATTTCGTAAATTTGATTCAGTTGATTAGAAAACAGAAATATCAATAAAACTATAAGTAAATTTTTTGAACTTAATTTATCCAATTTATTGAATAATAAAATCGTCACAACTATCATAAAAAATCCTGTTAAAACTACTGAACTAAAGAAGAACGAATAAATTAAAAAAGATAAAAATACCTCAATTGAGGTATTTTTTTTATTGAACACTAGAAGATATGAATTAGCTACAAGTGTAAAAGTGGTGAAAAGACCACTATAAATAATTGATTTAGCTGGACTTAAAAGCCAAAACCACATATATATAAAAAACAGTGAAAAAAATATTTGATATTTTTGTTTACTACTAATAAATTCGTTTTCAGCATTCTTTATTAAAATTATTGTTAAGAGTAAAGGTGAAACCATTACTCTTAGAAAATCTGCAATTCCCCAGTCATTAACTTCTGAATCTAAAAAGTTATTTATTATTGAATTTAAAGACAGGTTAACTTCACCACCACTAGGATGTTGAAAATAATGTCTAAAATATTCCATACTATAATCAGCAAATGAAAACTCAGAAAAATTTAAAACTAAAAATATCCAAGCTATAGGTGGGGCTAGAATTACAAAACTATCTTTAAATACATTAATAAATGATTTTTCATAAATAATTGTTCCAAGATAAAATCCTCCAAACATTAATACCGTTAAAAAATCACCAAAAAATACAACAAAGCTCAAGAGAAATAAGGAGAGATACCTATTTTTTTTAAATAGTATCACTGAACTGATAAAAATTAGTGAGCATACAGTTTCAGGTAAGAAGTACAAGATACTGTACCACCATGAGGTATTGGTAATGCTAAATGTAACAAGTAAGACTATAAGTAAAAGTTTGAAGTTTTTATTAAAACTATATTTTTTAAATAAATAAATTGAAAAAAAACTTCCTATTAAAAATAGATAAATGAAATTCATAAATCTAAGAATGTAAATGTCTTTTGTAAAAATCCAAGCGATCACCCCTCCCAATGCAGAAAGTGGACCAGCTGTGAGTTTTGGCGAGTAACTTATATAATATCTTGTTTCATAAGGACCAATAAAATCAAAGGTGTCAAAATAAAAATTTAAATTTGAAACAAGTGAGACAATTTCATCATTCCAAGGCCTTAACGTCTTAGATCTAAAATAAACTGTTATGAAAATTGAAAAAATAGAAAGAACAATGATTAACTTTACTAGTCTTGAATCTTCCAATTCTTCATTAAATAAATCCACTTTCTTATTCATTAGGACTAAACATCATATAATTCCATGGTTTACTAACTTGAAGAAAGCTATCAGCTTCGGTACATTGCAAATTAATCCAACACTGTTCACCATCAAGAGGTTTTACACCCCAACCAGTATTATCTGTGTATTCAATTTGTTTGGGTGTAAGTGTTCTTGCTAGTAGTGGATCTAGCATTGTATTTTGATAATCTGAGATTCTAGGAATTAATCCAGTGGTAATTAAAAATAGTATAGACAAACTATATGTTATAAATTTCGAATTAGTTTTAACTTTGTAATCTTTGATAAATAGTGCATTGGATGAAACGATAAATACTAGAAGACCAATCAAAAATCGTGGAGTCGGCGCAGTAAAAAGAAATAAAATCAAATTTAAAAAAATAAATAAAGTAAGCAAAATTTTAAGACTTCTATCTACTTTGGTTTTATTAAAAAACAATCTCGAAATAAAAAACAAAAATATGTACGAAATAACAAAATTCATAAAAATAGAAAAGTCAACTTGTTTAGATGAAAACGATTCAAACCAGGTGGGTATACTATCATTTAATGTCAGAGCATTATGAAATTCTCTTGTTTCATCACTCAACATAGGAGTCCTAGAAGAATACCAAACCATTTTTTTAAAACATGTAAATTCTACGGGGTATATTAGACATGATGTTTTCAAAAAATCTTTAAACAACCAAAAAGCTCCCAAGATTAAAGAAGGTCTTACTGCACTCACTTTTAAAATTGACACTTTGTTGTTTCTCAAAAATAAATATAAATAATATATATATAAAACACTTAAACCGTATCCATAAACCTTTAATTGGATTGAAAAAAGTACAAAATTTGAAATAATAAATAAATTTGAAGATTCAAAATTTTCTTTTTTTATCAATTGAATTAAAAAAACACTTGCAAGAAAGAATATTACAGCAAAATTATTGTCTACTTTTCCAATACCTTGGATATTAAAAAAACCATTTCTTCCACCGTTAATTCCAAAATTGTCAAGAAAACCATAAAATATTGTAAAAATCCCAACATTTCTATAAAAAATATATTTACTTTTAAATATAAAGAAATAAATAAATGAAAATAGAGTATTTAAAAAACTTAGATTTACAAAATGCTGAAAAATAAAATTATTTTGTATCCAAAAATTTGCTAGCATGTATTCATTTATTGATGCAAAACCTAATGGGAGATAAACATTGCTTATTCCCAAAACTATTTTTTCATTTATTATCCAATTTTGTGTATTTAGATGATAAAGAGGAGCATCATAATGAAAGCCAACAGATATGCTGCTAATTCCCAAAATGATAGGGATAACTAAATTTGTGATTAGAAGCTGATCACTTTTTAAATCTTCAACCTTATTTTTAAAATTAAAAACAATAAAAATAGAAATAATAATTAAGAGAAAATTATTTTGAAGGGGAGCAAAAAAGTTTAGGATAAATGATAGGTTTCCAAGAATAAAAAATGTAAATAGTGGGTAGAAATAATTTTTTCTTATTCCAAAATATTCAGACTTTTTATTTTTTGTAAAATATAATTCAAAAAATATATTTAGCCCTCTTCCAATAAAGAAAATTATGTTAAAAAATACGAGATTTTGAATTACAAGCATATCTAATTATTTAATCTACTTAATCGTAATCTAAACACTATAAATAAAGCTTCAATTATTATTTTTAAATCCATCTTTGATTCTCCTTCGCGTCGTTCATTAAAAATAATTGGTACTTCGATAAAGTTCAATTTTTTCTTATATGCTCTGGCACTCATCTCAATTTGAAAACCGTATCCGTCTGAAGTTGTTTCTTCAAATTTCATTTTTTGTAAAGCTTTTTTGGAATAAATTCTAAATCCACTTGTCATATCTTCAATTTTGCATCCTGTAATGAATTTTGCATACTTATTGGCAAATCTTGATAGGCTTTTACGTCTTTTACTCCATCCTTCGGATGAACCGCCTTCAATGTATCTGCTACCGATGACTAAATCATAATTATTCGAAAATACTAACATCTTGTTTAAATCTTCAATTCTATGTGAAAAATCAGCGTCCATTTGAATAAAGTGAGTATAGTTCATCTCAAGACAGTGCTTAAATCCATCTCTGTAAGCAGACCCTAATCCAAGTTTTTTTGAACGCTTTATAAGACTTATACGATTATTTTTTAATTTTAGATTTTCAACGATTTCGAAGGTTTTATCAGGGGAGTTATCATCTACGATTAAAATATCCATTTCGAGAACACTCAAATTTTCTACAATTTTAGAAATATTTTCTGATTCATTAAAAGTAGGAATAATTACTACTTTTTCTGTAGATCCCATTACTTTATTTTACTGATTGTTTGTTGTCACGTGTGTAATAATAATTTACTAATTTAAGATTTTGGATAAAAATCTAAAAACAAGAACTTATCAAGTATTTGATTTGGAAGCAATATTAAAAGCAATGGTAGGATTCTCTTTTGAAATCTTTTTTTATCTTTATAAATTTTGAAAAATGATTTTAAAAAAATATACTTAAATGAAATTTTGTAATAAATATTTATGTCTTTTAATGAATAGAAATGTTTTAGATAAATTGTTTTGTTTTTAATTACGTAGATCAACTTATTTCTACTTGTCCATAGCTTCAGTTTAGATAAGTAAGCATTTGCATCATTATGAGCTTTTATCTTTGCGTAGCTAAAAAGCTCTTTATTTTTATAAACATTGTTTTCTATGTATTTAGACCTTTCGGCATTATCATGTTGAATTTTTTTTATTCCATCAGATATATATAAAATATTTAAATCTTTTCTTATTTCTTTTATTCTTTCTATTAAGTCGTTATCGTCCCATCCCCATCCCCATATATATTCATTAAATCCATTCACATCTTGTATTAATTTATTTTTAACAAAAAAATTACCGTTATCGTAATTATTGCCCTTTTCTCTAAAAATGATTAAGTCATATTTTTCTAGTTGAATTTTATTTATTTTTTCTGTATTAATTTTTATATCAGCGTCAATTTTTAAAATATACTTAGTTTCAACAAGATTAAATGCAGTATTGTATGCTCTTGTAAGCCACCAACTTGACTCATTATCAACTTCAAAAATCTCAATATTATTATTTACGATATCTAAATTATCAATCTTTGTTTTGGAACTCCAATCTATAATTATGTGCTTATTAAAACCATTAATTTTTTGAGCATCATCAACAAGATTATTTAAATTTTCGTGCCGATCTTTACTACACGTGACAACAGTTAAATTCTTAGTTTTCAATCTGTATCCAACTGTTTGGTATCAAATCTTCAGTGTTTAAATTTGAGTTTTTTGTATTTTTAAACCAGTATTTTGGTGCAATTACTTTCTCTTGGTGTGACAAATATGCACCCCACCAACTGAAGACGCTATTTGCAATTATGTGGTTTTTACACTTTGTCATTAAACAAAGATCAAGTATATCTATGGACTTTGTAAATTCATGTGCGAAGTATATATTTTTTTTCTTAAAGAATGAATTATTTTTACACCATTCAACATCGTCCGTAAAAATGATTAAATCCGATTTTTGACTAATTTCCTCAATGCCCTTTTCGTAATAAATTTGCTCAAGAGGATTATGTGTGTTTGTAGTCAAATAGTCACCTCTTCTTATGTGTATTGATGTTGGATTATCAAATCTTGATATTATTTCTGAACATTTATTATTTGTATTTTTCTTAAATTTAAAATCATTTTTAATCAATGTTTCAACATTTTCAAAATATTTGTAAGTCTGAAAGTAACCTTGCAGATTAAAATTATTTAGGCTTGTATGAAATATATTTTCATCAAAATTAAATTGTGTTTCCTCGATAATATTTTCGGTCTCAATATAACCAATATTCTTCTTTTTTATTGAGCTCATTTCAAAATATTCAAATAACAAATGATTTTGTTTATTTTTTGGTATCAAAAATTTAATTGCGATTTTGAACATTAAGGGGTAATTTTCTAATTTTTTATAGGATGGAGGAATCAGAAAATCTGTGCTGATGTTATTAGCTATACCTCTTAATGCTGCATATTTGAACATTTGATTTCCAAGCCGACCCGGTGATGCAATATAATTAAAACCAATCATCTTTAATTAATAATATCGTGTAGATTTCAAATAGAATAATTATTAAAACATTATCTAATATAATTATTCAATAGTGTTAAAAAAATTAAAAATTAAACTAATTGAGATAGTTATTAGTTTTAATAAAAAATTTTATATATTATCAGCACATAATCATTTGAACAAAATATATAACTTTTTTTCTGAAAACGAAAACTTTGATTATATTTTAGTAAAAAAAAGTAAAGATTTTCCTCTAATAAAACCAGGATCAGATTTTGATTTATACGTATCGAATGAATCTGAATTTGCCAATCTTATAAATTCCTATTTTAAAAAATATGACAAATACGAAACAAAATATGTAAATAGCAAAATAGGCTCTCTTCAGGTAGACCTATATTATAAAGACAAGTTTTTGTATAAATTTGATCTTATGGAGGCCACTAATGTCAGCAAATTATTTAGTAAGTCATTTGTTAATGATTCTTTAATTAAGAAAGAAGTTTTTAGTTTTATTTTTAAAGGCAAAAAAATGAGTATCAATGTTCCAAATAATTCATATGAAAATCTAATTCGGTTCATTGAGCAACGATTATATCCCAATAAGATTCATCATTTAGTTTATTTGGATAAACTTTCAGATGATCAAAAGACAGAACTTAAGGTCATGGTGAAAAAATATACGAACATATAAAATAGACCCCTTTACTATTATGAATCGAGAGCAAAAAGTTTAAAATGTTTAAAAAATTAAATTCAATGTACAAAGACGTTCTTTATGTCTCAAAAATTACAAATACTCGTAATAAAAAAATCAGAATTCTTTTAACTGTAGTTTTATCAAATTTAGTAGCAGCAGTTGATATTGGTCTAATTTTAATATTTTCCGCAATCATTACTGATGAATTTCAATCCAATAATATTTTAAGTTTTTTAGTTGAGATATTTTTAAATAATAGATTTTTAATACCTGTCTTAGTTTTAGCTAGATTTGTGTTTGTGTACATCCAGTCAATAAATTTGAAACTTTTAGAATTAGAAATAGGTAGAAACTTAAAGAAAAGGTTATTGGAAGAAGTTTTTTCTAAAAGTAATTACTCAATTTCTGATGCTTATTTTTATGTAAATGAGCTTACTGGCCATGTAACATTTTTCTATCAGCATCTAACCGGATTTATTAATAGTTTCATACAGGTTGCTATATACAGTTATTATCTTATTGATTCTGATCCAGCTACACTTATTTATTTTCTTGGAGGTATGCTTATATTGTATTTCCCAATTCAAGCAATTATCAGAAGATCAAGAAGTTATACAGATAAGGCATACTGGGTTTCTTTAAACGTAAGTGAAGAAATCGCAAAAGTTGTTGAGAATATGTATCTAATAAAAATTTTGAAAAAAGACAGGGAGGAAATAGATAGTTTTGAGAAACTATTAAAAAAACGAGATAACTACGGAATAAGAACTGTAATCTGGGGCTCATTAAGTGGCTATTTACCAACATTTTTAACTATGTTTGTACTTGGAATTCTTGTAAGTTTTTCAAATGTAGTTAAAAATTTAACGATCGATTTTATTGGGGTTACCCTGAGATTATTTCAACAGTTGGGGGCAATATCAATGGCAATGAATAATTTATTAAATTCACAGATTCATATCAAACACTTTAATGATATTGATAGAAACAGGATTGTAGATAATAGGGAAAGATACAAAATTGTTGATCGAGAAATACCTGATTTTTCTACCAAATTTGAAGAAGTTACGTTTCAGTATTTCAATAGTGAAACTCCAATTTTTGAAAATTTAAACTTTCAAATTCCTATCGATCAGCACTCTTTAATTACTGGACCTAATGGTTCAGGTAAAAGCACCCTACTTGGTCTTTTATCAGGTGTGTTAATTCCTTTAACTGGAAAAATCTCCGTTAGCAGTAAAAACCTCGGATACATTGGCGCAACACCATTTATTTTTAAAGATTCATTAAAAAGCAATTTACTTTATGGAAATGAAGAAAAGATAGATGATCAAATATTGCTTAAAAAATTGTATGAATTCGATGTTTTTAAAGAAAAAGAAAGTTATGAATTAGATAGAGAAATATCTAATAAATCACTTTCATCTGGACAAATGCAAAAGATTGCATTTATTAGAGCTTTATTATCTAGGCCAAGAATTTTATTACTTGATGAATCGACAGCAAATTTAGATGATAAATCAAAAGATCTCATATTTGATATTCTTGATAAAGAGACTCTGACGATTATAAATTCGACCCATGATCCATTAAGTTTTAATGCTGATTACAGAGTAGTTATAAACCTAGAAAATCAATTAAGACATTTAACTATTGATAAGATTTAGGTAATCTTGATATTCTATTTCAACTAATTTTTCAAGAGAATATGATTTATGAATTGTTTGTTTTGAGTATTTAGACATTTCAATTAATCTTTTTTTATCAATTAATAATTCTTCCACTATATTTTTTAATTTGTCACTTTGAACATCTATTAATATTCCATTTTTTCCATCAGTAATAATTTCTTGATTATTTTTAATCTTACTTACCACAGGGATGCAACCCATTGCCATTGATTCCAATAATGCTTTTGGATTTCCTTCGAATAATGATGTCAGAACAAAAATATGATATTGGCTCATAATTTTTAACAATTCCTCATGAGGCATATTTTCAATAAAATTGCATTTAGTATTATTTTCATTTGCAATTTTTTTTAAGTATTCAATTTGTGAACCTTCACCAACGATATCAATTGTGATACTACTTTTACTAAAACTCTTTATTAAATATTCATAGTTTTTTTGATATTCCAATCTACCAACAGAAAGAATTCTGTCCTGTAATTTGTTCTCGGTTAATGTAAAGCTTGTATCAGTATCTATCCAATTTCTTCTAAGTTGTAACTTATTTTTAGTAAATAGAAAATATTTATTCATAAAATCTTTTTCCTGATTTGATGACACAAAATATAAATCACTAAACAAAACTCCAACTTGGGTTAATAGAAAATAAATTACTTTTTTTGAAATAGACTTTTTATTTTTTAATGAAAAATAAAAAACATTATAACCTGTTCTAATTATCAAAGGTGATTTTGATTTTATCTTCAGCATTGCCGCAAGCCATGAGCCCATTAGTTGATTTGTCTTTATTAAATCAATATTTTCAAATTTCTTATTCAACTTAAGCCCTATATAGAATGAATAAATAAATCTGAGTAATTTATTTTCGTGAAATTTATACTTTTCATAAATTGGTAAAATATTAATATTTCCAACATAGGACTGGAACTTTCTGTCACTTTCATTTCCAAATGTTATGAATGTAAATTTAATTTTTTTGTTTTCAGATAATTTTTTGTAAAGCTTGATTTCTCTCTCTAGGGAACCATTTTTTACCCAATCTTGCAGGGTTACACCATAAGTAAAGAATAAAATTATATTCACAAATTTAATATTAATAAATATATGATTAAAAAATTAGTACATTGATATTAGTGAAAAAAATATTAATTATTCATAATAAATACCAAAACATTGGTGGTGAAGATATCGCTGTTGATAATGAAGTGTCACTCTTAAAAAACTATTTTGAAGTTGAAACGCTGTTTTACTCAAATAATATCAGCAACTATTTGTCCCAAGTAATTTCGTTTATTTTGAATAGAAACGATAAAAGTACAAAAATTTTAGAAAAGAAAATTAGAGATTTTAAACCTGATGTAGTCTATGTACACAATACATGGTTTAAAGCATCACTAGGAATTTTTAAACTTCTTTCAAGAGAAAAAATAAAAACAATTATTAAGTTGCATAATTTCAGATATTTTTGCACAAAATCATATTTATCAAAAAATCATTTTAAAAATGGTGAAGTATGCGGCGCTTGCGGTATTTCCAAAAGCGAAATTGGGATCTTTAATAAATATTTTGCTAACTCATTTCTAAAATCATTATTAATGGTCAGGTATGGAAGAAAATATTATAACACTTTAAAAAATTCCGAATTTAAAATAGTTGTATTAACTAATTTCCATAAGCAATTTTTAGAAAAGTTGGAGTTCGATGAAAATAAAGTTCATGTAATTCCAAATTATTTAGATTTTAATACCTCAGAAAATGTCTCAAAAGAAAATTGCATTGTTTATGCAGGAAGAATATCTAAAGAAAAAGGTTTACAAAATTTAATTGAATCTTTTTTAAGAAGCGATATTTCTGATTGGGATCTCAAAATTTTTGGGGACGGACCTCAATTAAAAGAACTTTTAAAAAAATATGATGCCCACAACAATATTCAGTTTTTAGGGGTAAAGCCCAACCAAGAAGTTTTAAAAAATATTAAAATGTCACGCGCAGTAATTACAGCTACAACACTTTATGAAGGCCAGCCTACATTATTATGTGAAGCATCAACTATGGGAATTCCTTCAATCTATCCAAAAAATGGTGGAATCGATGAATTTTTTCCAACTAACTATGAGCTTTCATTTAATTTGTCTGAAAACCAGGACCTAATAGCTAAAATGAACTCTTTAAATGATGAAAAATATATTGATGAGATAGGTATGAAAAATCAAAATTTTATTTATGAATGTCTTAAAAAAGATAAAATTATGCAAAGATTTAACAGAATTATTCATGATTAATAAAAAAGATAAAATTTCAGTTATTATGAGTGTTTACAATTCTGAAAAAACACTAGTCAAATGCATCAATGCAATTATTAATCAGACATATCAAAATTTTGAATTTTTGATAATAGACGATTTTTCAACAGATAATTCCTTAAAAATATGTAAAGAATTTGAATTAAAAAACCAAAGTATTACTGTTTTTGAAAACCCAAAAAATTTAGGATTAACCAGATCATTGAATAAATTATTAAGACATACGAAAGGGAAATTTATAGCTAGACAGGATGCCGACGATTTTAGCGAACCAGAAAGACTCGAAACCCAAATGAAAAATATTAATCAGAAAAATTTAGATGGATGTACAACAAGGTCGATTGTGCAAAATTCATCAAGAGTTGTACCAGGTTTTTCATATTATCTACCCCTTAAACTTGTACTTCTATACAAAAATCCATTTATTCATGGTTCCTTGTTAATTAAAAAATCAGTCATAGATGATTTAGGTGGATATGATGAAAGATTCATTTATGCTCAAGATTATAAATTAATGACAGATTGTATTAAAAGAGATTATAAAATTAAAATAGTAAATGAAAAACTTTATCACTTGAACATGAAAGATAATATTTCAACCAAGTTTAAATCAGAGCAAAAATATTATTTTGATTGCGTAAGAAAAAATATAGATCCAACAAAATAATATGAAAATTTATCTTAACGAAGCAAATGAATCTTGGATTGTTGATAGATTTAGAGATGAATGGATAAATTATCATCCTGAAAGCACTACTAACAAAATTAAAGAATCAGATTTGATATGGTTAATTGCTCCATGGGTTTGGAAAAAAATACCCAAAAAAAATTTAAAAAATAAAACTGTTTTCTGCACCATACATCATATAGATTTTGAAAAATTTGATAATAAAGAAAGAAAAAATTTTTTTAAAAGAGATAAATATGTAAATGTTTATCATTCAATTTCAAAAAAAACTACGCAACAATTAAGATCATTAACTGATAAGGAAATAATTACTATTCCATTTTGGGTAAACCAAAATTTATTTTATGAAAACAAAGATAAAAGTGGTCTCAAACAAAAATATGGAATAAATGAAAACACTTTTATAATTGGATCTTTTCAAAGAGACACAGAGGGGAAAGATTTAATTTCTCCAAAATTGTCAAAAGGACCTGATCAATTTATTGAGATTGTAAAACATTATTATTCACAAAATAAAAATTTATTAGTTTTACTTGCGGGAAAGAGAAGAAACTATATTTTAGATCAACTCAACAAATTTGATATTCCATCATTGTATTTAGAAATGGTTGGAAACGAAGACCTTAATGAACTTTACAATATATTAGATTTATATATTGTTGCATCAAGAGTAGAGGGTGGTCCTCAGGCAATATTTGAATGTGCATTATCTAAAACACCAATAATATCAACTGATGTAGGTATCGCATCTGAGATACTTGATAAAAGATCATTATTTGATATGTCAAATTTTAAAGTTGCTGAGCCTGAAATTGAGAAAGCTTATAAGAATGTAAGAAGATTTGAAATACCAAATGGATTTAACAAATTTCATGAAGTTTTTGGAAGTATAAATTGAAGGTAAGCATAGGTACAAATATAAAAGAAGGTCCATGGGGAGGAGGTAACTTGTTTGCTATAAATTTAAAAAGTTATCTTGAAAAACTCAATCACATAGTTGTAAATAATTTGGAAGATGATGATATAGATTTAATTCTACTTACAGAGCCAAGAAAAACTTCTGAGTCTTCTTCGTTTACTCATATAGATATTTTAAAATATCGACAATTTGTAAAAAGAGATGTAGTTGTTGTACACAGAATAAATGAATGTGATGAGAGAAAGAACACAAATTTTGTAAATCAATATTTAATTGAAGCAAATAAATCAGCAGATGCAACAGTATTTGTAAGCAGTTGGTTAAAGAATTTATTTATTGATCAAGGTTTAAGTTGTGAAAAAATTTCAGTAATTTTAAGTGGAGCAAATAGTAAAATATTTTCAGGCAAATCTAATTCGAGACTCGACGGGAGCACCCTTAAATTAGTCACTCATCATTGGGGAGCCAATTGGAATAAAGGATTTGAAGTTTATCAAAAACTTGATGATTATTTAGAAGATGAACATTTTAGATCGAAGTTTTCATTTACTTACATTGGCAACTTGCCATCTAAATTTAAATTTAAAAATGTTAATGTAATTGAACCATTATCGGGAACTGACCTCGCAAATGAAATAAGAAAAAATGACTTATATTTAACTGCATCACTTAACGAACCTTCTGGAAATCATCACATCGAAGGAGCACAATGTGGTCTGCCACTACTTTATATTGATAGCGGAGGTATTCCTGAGTACTGTAGTCATTTCGGAATCATGTTTAACAAATATAACTTTAAAGAAAAGTTAGATGAAATGTTTATGGATTATGACAAATATAAAGAAAAGATAATTGATTATCCTCACAATTCTGAAATTATGTGTGAAAACTATACAAAATTGTTTAATGAACTTTTAGATGAAAAGTTAAGTATTGTCAAAAACAGGAAAACGCCTAATCTGATTAATATTTTTGAAAAGTTAATTTATTTAAATTCAAGAAGATTAAAAAAAATTATCAAAAAATCTGATTAGAATTTCTAAATATAAAATAAATTATTAATGATAAATCTAAAAGATAAAAAGTATGACTTATTAACAACATTTGTTCAGTTATTATTTTTTCTTCCATTTATTTCAGTGATGCTGTTCAATCGCTCATTTATAGGTCTTTATATATTTGGATTTAGATTTGGTGAGCTTTTAACAGGAGCAGGATTATTAATTGCTATTATTTTTTTATTTCTTCCTAAGCACACTTTAAATGATTTTTACTTTAACGATCTACAATACTTTAGTTTGAAATTAATCATTCTCAGTTTTCTAGTTATTAATTTTTTAAATAATGGGAGTTTTTTTAGTGCTTATACATATAAATCAAGTTCATATATTTGGACTACATTTTTTTTCTTTCTTGGTCTTTTAACAAATTACAGATCTGCTGTGGAGTTAGAAAATATTTATAGATTTTTTTTAATAATACCTTTTTTAACTTATCTTTTTTCCTCAGGCAATTATCCAAATTTCATAATCGATTTTTTTAGAGAAAATTCAGACAAATTCCAATTTTTAAAAGCATCGGATATCTTTATTGGCTATGCCTCAATTAATTTTTTAAATAAATATTTTATTAAGTCTCAAAACAGAAGATTTTTTTATTTTTTAATAACCTCTGGATTAATGCTTCCATTGTTGCTTTTTGCAAGCAGAGGCTCTTTTTTAGGAGTCGTCATATACATGACTTTTGAACTAGTTTATTCAAGAAGATATATATACAATAACAAGTTACGTGTAGGTATCTATTTTATGATTGCACTTATTTTTTTCAGTTTCTCGGCATTAAGAATCGAAAGATCAGAATTAAACAGACCTTCGTTTGATGATTTAATTGAAGTTGTTAACCCTGGTGCAGTTTCAGAAAGCATCACCTCGCTTGCTGAAGAAAAAGACACAGTAAGGGTTATATTTTCATTTTATATGCACTATGGAAGGATTGAGTCAACAGATCCGACTGCAAATTGGAGATTAGACATATGGCAAGATGTGGCATTCGACATGATAAAAGAAAATCGAGTGTTATCTGGATATGGATACAATGAAATATTTCCTCAAATGCTAGATCCTACTGCACCTGGAAGATTGGGGCGTGATGGAATGAACGAACATGTTCATAATTACTTTGTAAATATCTTTGCAAGAGGGGGAATGTTTCAATTAATTTTATTTTTAATATTTCATTTAAGCCTCGTTATATATTGGAAAAAAGAAAATCAAAATTACCAGATATTAATGTATATTATTCCTTCAATAACTGTCTCACTTTTAGACATAACCTTAGAAGGGGTTCAATTTCCTCTTATATATTATTTTTTCCTATATTATTTTTTAAAGAACTCTACTAAAGTCAAAGTTATTGAACTATATGGATAAAAACTAAAAATATGAAAAACGCATTTATCACTGGTTTAACTGGCCAAGATGGATATTATTTAGCAAAGTTTTTACTTGAAAAAAATTATACGGTTCATGGAACAATACGTAGATCATCCACAATAAACACTTCTCGTATCGACGATTTAATATCTGAGCATCAAAAAGAAGGCAATTTACAGCTTTATTATTCAGATTTACTTGACTCATCCTCTTTATACTCTTTAATAAGCAAAATCAACCCCAAAGAAGTTTATAATTTAGCTGCTCAATCTCATGTTGCTGTATCCTTTGCAAATCCTGTTTACAGTACACAAACTGGAACAATTGGATCTGTATCTTTATTAGAAGCTGTTAAGAATATAAACAATGATATAAAATTTTATCAAGCATCCTCTTCAGAAATGTTTGGTGGTGGAGTCAAAGAATCTTTAAATGAAAATTCTCCATTCGACCCTAAAAGTCCCTATGCTGCTTCAAAAGTATTTGCGCATAATATGACAAAAATTTATAGAGATTCTTATGATATGTTTTGTGTAAATGGAATCCTCTTTAATCACGAATCACCTCACAGAGGTGAAACTTTTGTCACAAGAAAAATTACAAGGGCTGCAACAAGGATACACCTAGGTATTCAATCAAAGCTAACATTGGGAAATCTTAATGCCAGTAGAGACTGGGGTTTTGCTGGAGATTTTATTGAGGGCATGTGGATGATGATGCAATATGACAACCCTGATGATTGGGTGTTAGCAACTGGTGAAACATATACAGTTAAAGATTTTCTAAAAATGACATTTAGTAAATTAGATCTCGAATGGGAAGATTTTGTAGAAACCTCCGAAAGATATTTTAGGCCAAATGAGGTTGATTACTTACTAGGAGATTCTTCAAAAGCACAAAAAGAACTTAATTGGACTCCAAAAACAAGCTTCGAAGAATTAGTTGATTTGATGATCGAAAGCGATCTAAACCTTGCACAAAGAGAACAAGTATTACTCAAAGAAGGGTTGATTAAACCTACCTGGGAAAGTCTTTCTTAATCTTCAAACTTTATTATCAAGGAACCATTGATAACTAAGATTTATGCCCTCCTGCAATTCAACTTTTGGTTTCCACCCAAGGTTCATTATTTTTGAAGAATCAATTAATTTTCTGGGGTTTCCATCCGGCATTGATTTATCAAATGTGAGCTTGCCAGAGTATCCAATTGTTTTTTTAATTAATTCCGAAAGTTCAAGAATTGAAATTTCTACCCCACTTCCAATATTTAAAAGGTCCTCATTAGTATTTTTATTTATTAAAAACTCAATTGCATAAGATAAATCATCTACAAACAAAAACTCACGTAAAGGTAGGCCTGACCCCCAAATAGGAAAGGTTTCTTGATTTAACTCTTTTGCTTTATGCATTCTTGAAATTAGGCCTGGTATAACATGGCTTTCTGTTTCTGAAAAATTATCTCCCGGACCATATAAATTTGTTGGCATAAGATTTAAAATTTTATGTCCGTATTGCAATTTTAGAGATTTTCCAATTTCAATAGCTGTTATTTTAGCTAAAGCATAAGGTGAGTTTGTTGGTTCTAATTTTCCTGTAAGTAAGCTTTCTTCTTTAATTGGATTTTCCGCGTTTAAGGGATAAATACAGCTACTTCCTAAATTTATTATCTCTATTTCCTCATAGTTAATACAGGCCTCCAATATGTTCATATTTATTTTTAAATTTTCAATTATAAAGTCAGATCGGAGAGTATTGTTTGCATATATTCCTCCTACTTTTGCAGCTGCGTTTATTATTAGGTCAGGCTTAACTTTTTCAATAGTGTTTTTCGTTTCTGTAAATGAAAATAGATTTGTGTCATTTCTAGTAGAAGGTATTATTTCTGATATTTTATCAGACTTGTTTAGTACTCTGTTAAGTGATTTACCGACAAGTCCATTACTTCCAAAAATTAAAACTTTTTTTTTATCCATAATTTATTTAATTAATAGTAACCTTTCATTTATTATACTGAACAGTAATGAAGTATCATCTGCCATACATAATTAATCTACCTCCTTTTATGTTTAGAGGGGAAAATATTGATAATTATGGTTTACTTAAAAAATTTGTATTTATTTTAAAAGGCAAATTATTAGGTTTTATGATTCTTAAGCTTAATGGAAAAAGTTTTTGTAAGCTTTTGAATTTATTCTATGGTTCAGAATCTCAAATTTATTTTCAAGATGGTAAATATAAAAAAAATTTAGAAAAAACAGGAATTATTTCATATCCAAACAAAAGAATATTAAGAATGGTAAATAACTACGAATTACAGTTAAATAAAATCTTTTTGTCATATTGTTTAGATAGTATTGAATTGACTAATAATGATACGATTATTGATTGTGGGGCAAACATAGGCGAATTAAACATTGCATTAAAAAATAAAAATATATATGTAAATTATATTGCATTTGAACCAGATTTGGAAACATTTGAATGCCTAAAATCAAATAATCTAGGTGACAATAATAAATTTTTTCAAAAAGCATTATCTGATAAGAATGGGTTACAAGAATTTTTTTTAGACAATGAAGGGGGAAATAGCTCTTTAAGTCAATTTGACTATCAAGCATCATTGGAGATTGAGTCTTTAACTCTAGATAGTCTTAACTTAAACACTAAGATTAAACTCTTAAAAATTGATGCAGAGGGACACGAACCGGAAGTAATTAATGGTGCTTTAACTACTTTAAAAAATATAAAGTATGTTTCCGTTGATTTTGGTCACGAAAGAGGGCTAGATGAAGAGGCTACATTAACTGAAGTTAATAAAATTTTATATAATGAAGGATTTGAGTTGATGAAATTCAGTGATTACAGATTAATTGGATTGTATGAAAATAAAAACTTTAAATAGTCTTTCAATTACAGATTTAACACAAATACTGGAAGAGTATGTTTACTCATTAAACAGTAATGAAAATATTTTTCATTTTTTACCCGCACAGAGTGGATTAACTAAAGCAGGAAAAAACTTACAACTAGGATTCACATGTTATGCCTTAAAAATCATATATATTTTGGACAAATGGGATAATCTTCAACTAGATAAAAAAAATCCATGGATTGATTACATAAATAATTTTCAGATAACAAAATCAGAATTTCCTTCTAATTCATTTATTGATAAACAGTATATTTATTTTTATAGAAATCAGGGTATTGACGTAAATTCGAAAGAAATTATAAAAAAAATTTTAAACAAGTCTAAAAAATACAATTTTGAGCTCAGAAATGACTCTTTACCTTACTTTGTAAGAGCAGAAACAAAACAAGCTTTAGCAACATTAAAACAAGTCGGCGAAAATAGTAAATTTGTTTATCACGATTATCCAAAAACTGATCAACAAATCAACAACTATTTGGATAAGCTTGATTGGTCTAAACCATGGTCCGCAGGAGCACAGTTTGCAGGTCTTTGTGTTTTTTCTTCTATAAATGATGAATCATCTTATAAAGAAAAGGAATTCTTAATTAATTTTATTGATAAAAAAGTCAATAATGAAGATGGAGGATATTATTCAGGCGAAAAACCAAACCTAACAGAACTTGTGAACGGAACAATGAAAATAATTACTGGACTTGATTGGTTAGACTATTCAATACATTATCCTAAAAAAATAATTGATCTTTGTTTAAGTAATAAACCATCACAAGCTGGATGTGACCTTGTCGATTATGTGTATGTTCTTTTCAGATGTTCAAAGCAAACAAACTATAGAAAAAAAGAAATTGTTTTATACCTACTAGACCTAATCGGATTAATTTCAAATCATTTTTTTCCTGATAGCGGTGGATTTTCCTATGATATTAAAAAAAGTCAGAAGCTTTATTACGGAGTCAAAATTACAAATCAAAAAAATGTCGCGGATCTTCATGGAACTTTATTACTCACCTGGGCATTATCAATGATTTTCAACTTATCTGAAAAAAGTGACAATACTTGGAATATATTAAAACCTTAAAAATATTTGTGTTTGTATCCTCTTAAATAATCAAATAGGTTTCTATTAATTTTATTCTTCAATCCAAAAGCATCATATCCAAATTGATCAGATTCTAAACTAGCTAATCTTTCTCTAATATATTTTGGATGATTATCAATTCTCATCTTTAATGTATGCTTTTTGTATTTTAGTTTTATCATTTTATACCATGCTTCATATGCCTCATCTGGGGTAGGGCCCCCTCTATCTCCCCAGTCTCCAAAGTAGCCATGCCATGCTCTAGCAAACCTTGCCCTGTCTTCAGATATAATTTTTTTTGTTCTGAACATTGAATCATATTGCCAAATAGGAATTCTAGATTGAGGCATTTTGTTTGGGTCAATTCTTACATTATTCAAAGTCGGTAAACACATGTCCCCACCACCATTAGATATAATTTGGGGATATTCTTTTTTATTCATAGCGATACAAATCTTTGTTTTTACATGGTATCTATCAGGAGTAAAGAATTGATACTGGGGAAAAGCGACTGCAGGTTTACCATTATTTTTGCTTAAAATATTCTTAATTTTTGATAAATCACTTTCATGAATAAAGTAATCTAGATCCATTCTTATCACCCAATCTCCAGTAGATTTTTCAAACCCTTCTTGAAAAATCTGACCTATTTTGTCAAATTTGAACTCATATGGCCAATCTTCACCAACAATCACCAGTTCATCTGCAAAATCCTCGTAACACTCCAGAGCTTCTTTATATGGATCATTTCTTGATTCTGGATCTGTCATAGATGTAAAAACAGATAATTTCATATACATAACTAATATACATTAGATTCAAAGCTTGTATTTAAAAATCTTATTTTTTGGAGTTAATTTTTTTGTTATGATTGGGTGTGACTACCTTAGCAATTTTAGCTTATAACGAAGAAAAAAGTATTAAGAAAGTTATTGATACTTTTATCGATTCTTTTGACAAACTAATTGTGATCGATGATGCAAGTAGGGATAATACAAGCAAAATTTTAGAAACTTACTCTGATAAAAAATTAACTATATTGTCTAATAGTAAAAACTTAGGCGCCGGTAAATCTCTTGAAATTTGTATTAACCATTTTCTAGAAACTGAGGATAACTATCTAGTAAAAATTGATGGAGATGGACAATTTAAAAACAATGATATTTTAAAAATTAAAAAATTTATTGAGACATCAAATTTTGATTTTATAAAGTGTGATAGATTTTGGGAAAAAGGAATAGAGGGAGACATACCTACCATAAGATATTTTGGAAATGCATTTGCCTCTTTTCTTGCTAAATTTTCAACAGGAAATTGGAGAGTAAATGATCCACTAAATGGATTATTTGGATTTTCAAAAACTAGTCTTAAAAATTTTAAACTCCCAAAGCTATTTTATAGATATGGATATCCCTTTTTTTTAGTTACACATATGTTAAATCAATCAAGTAGAAAAGAAATTAAGGTTGGTCAGTTGAAAAATACAATAATTTACCAGGAAAAAAAGAAATCTATAAACCCATTTACTATGTTTTTTAAACTGTTCTGGTATTCTTTGAAAAATTATTATTCAAAAATAAATTGGAAACTTAAATATTCAAAGTTGCAAGGGTCTGCATTACTTGACATTGTTTCACAATTATTTATATTTATATCTTTTTTTGCTTTATTCAGATTCTTTTCAATAAGGTATTTTAGCTATGTTGGTCCACAAGGTATTTGGTTTCTAGTCTTCATAATCTTTTTTTCTTTTTCTGCAATTTCTTTGTATCTTGCTTTAAATATTGAAAACGAATTAGCTCAAAAAAACTTTGAAGAATTAAATTGAAATTATTAAGAAATAAAAAATTGGTTTACCTTTTTTTAATAACTTTTTTACTTCTTCTTTTAAAAATAGATTATCGATTGATAGAAGAAATAAATTGCTGTCAGGACGATCACGATTATTTTATGCACGCAGAAACAATATCTGTTGATTTTGACCTTGATTATACAAATCAATTAACAGGGTTTGAAAGCAAAAGATTTAACAACAATGGAAAAATTGCACCTAAGGGATTTTTAGGAACAGGTTTATTATCAGCCCCCTTTCTTTTTATAGGTAACTTTCTTGATAATCTAATTCCAAATACGAACCTTATGAATTTAGGTATTTTATTTTATTCGTTTGCTTCTATTTTTTATTTGTTTTTGTCAATTTTTTTACTACGTTCAATTTTGAAACAAAATAATTACAATGAAAAAACCTTTTTCATATTTTTGTGGGTTTTTGGATCGGGCTTACCTTACTTTGCGTTTGAAAGATACAGCATGACACATGTGTTTGAGATATTCACAATCTTGCTAGTTATGAATTATTCAAATAAATATTACTTAGATAAAAACCAAAGTAAAATTTATCCAATTCTTATCCCGCTGTTTATGCTTCTTGGAATATTAGTTAAATGGACGAATTATTACATATTTATCCTTCCACTTTTTATTAAACTCATTTTTGAAAAACAGCTCAATAATGAAAAAAAACTTATAAATAATAAATTTTTTATATTGAGTGGAGTATTTTCTATATTGATATTTTGTTATTTATCTTATGAAATTTATGGGAAAGTAACTTTTAATCCTCAATTCGTTTACGGAACTAGTAATTTATTGGGAGGTTTTGTATCTTCAGAAGGCAATCTTATAAATTTTCTATTAACAAACATAAAAAACCTATTTATTATTTTATTTACAAAAGAATTCGGAATATTTTGGTTTTCTGCAATAATATTTTCTGGTCTTTTAATAAATATTATTTTGATATTTATTGATAAAAATCGATTAGCTTTTTTTGTTTCTTTATTTATATATGCCCAAACTTTTGGGGTAGTTTTAATGTGGAAATCAACAGCCTCGTCTTATGGTTTTAGATATCTTTATAATCTTGTTCCTTTATCTATAGTCTTATTTGTTTACTTTAAGAACAAATATCAATATAAATTTATCGAGTATTATTTATCTGTTTTTTCAGTGATTGGTATTTTATCTTTATTCTTTTTTGAAACCACTGAAATGACTCAACTATCTGAGATAGATCAACTAAATTCTTTCGGAAGAAATTTACGATTTACTGAGCCTGAATATTTAGTTGGATTTGTTTATTCATTTTTAGAATTGGATAGTTATTTAAAAATATTTACAACGAGTTTTTTTGGACTCATAATATTTAAAATACTATTTCTAATATTTAGCCCTTTAACTCTAATCAATTTTTTAGGTAATTTTGGACTACCAGTAAATAATCCAGATTTTGTTGAGTTTACACAGAAAGTAGAAGATATTGAGATTTTTAAATTATTTATCGTAATTATATTTATATGTATTTTATCAAAAAGACTTGTAGACTATTTTTCACTAAATGATTAGATTAAATTTATCTAATTAAGGTTGATTTTATGAAAAAATTTTCGTTAGCTCTAACTTTTCTCTTTTTAGGAATTTTTATCAACTATATATACAACAATCCTTCTGTTTTTGATATTTTTAATCTATTAAGCCTTGATGTAATATTTTTATTACTTTTTATTAAATCTTTAACTTTGTTATTGAACGGACTATTTAACAAAACATTATTACAAGCTTTTGAGGCAAAGATGAATAATTATGATTCCCTTTATGTCGGATCAATAACTTATTTAGGAAATTTATTTTTACCAGCCAGAATTGGAGGAAGTCTTCGTTTAATATTTTTTAATAAAAAATTCAAAATTAAATCATCATATCTTGTCTCGATATTCGCTTATTTTTTTGTGATAGCAATTTTAATTAATTCAATATTTGGAATTATTTCAGTTTTATTAATCTCATCAAATTTTGATATTACAGTAATTCTTTGGACTCTATTAAATTTATCTTTTGCAGTAACAACAGCTTATCTTCTGGTAAATAAATTTAAAGTTAGAAAAAAAACATACTCTTCAAAAATAATAGATAGGATTTTAAATTTCATTAAAGACTCAAAAGATGGATGGAATAGAATAAGCAGTGTTAAAAAGTTAAACTCCAATTTGTTAACAATTTATAGTCTTAACTATCTTTTCTTTTTATTAGAAATTCTTATAATTATTTACTTTATAGGAGAGAATTTTAATTTTTTGAATATAGTTTTTTACAATTCAATTTCTGTAATATCAAATTTGATAGGAATTACACCAGCATCACTTGGCATTAAAGAGGCACTTACAATTTTTTCTCAGGACCTAATCGGCTTAAGTTTTGATAATATTATTGAGATATTGTTAATTGAAAGGTTTATAGCTATTTTATTTTCAACTATACCTTTTGTAATCACATTACTTTATGACAAAAAACAAATTAATTGATATATTTTAATTCAATCAAAGTAGAATTTTTATGTGCTAAATATTCTATATTGTCTGGATGAAAATTATAATATCCAAGCTTCAAATTCAATTTTTTCAATTCTTGAAAATACAAGTGAGAATATAAACATTTATATTATTCATAAAAATCCTGAATCATTTCAAAAGTTTTCTAATTTAATATCATCAAAAAAAAGTAATGTAAATTTTCATATTAAGAAATTTGATAAAACAAATTTAGATTTTCCTAATATAGAAGACTCTCATGTGTCCGAGGCAACATATTATAGATTTTATATTAGTGATTATTTACCTATGGATCTAGAAGAAATATTATATGTTGATGCCGATATAGTTTGTTTGAAGAATATATCAGAGTTTTATTTCAAAAAATTTAAAGAATTAAAAAATTCAGAATACACAATTTCAGTAAATACAGAATTTACAGATAACTTTGATGAGTATGGATACCATGATGAATTTAACCGTCTTGAGTTAAAAAATGGAAATTATTTTAATGCTGGGGTTATGTTTATTGATTTAAAAAAATGGAATAAAAATAAAGTTCAAACTCAACTTATTGAAACCCAAAAAGAATTATATGGAAAAATAAGTTTATGGGATCAAGATGTATTAAATAAATATTTTGATAGTGATTATTTAAATTTTGATAAAAACTTTAACTTCACTGTAAATCTGTGGATATATGTAGGTAAAAATTTAAACTACAGTCAACCAATTTTAGATGATCAGATAAGTCAAATTTATTTTCTTCATTATGCTGGAAAATCAAAACCTTGGTCTATAAAAGGAGCAATACATCCTATGGCTAGATATTATCAAGAAAATTATTTTCAATTACATAAAAGAAGATATCATATTTACTCAAACTGGAAAGCAACAGCTTTAGTTGACTTTTTTGCAATATTGTTTAGTAAAACTTTCAATATAGTTCATCACAAATTTTCATTCATATTTAATTCACTGAGATATTTCTTTTTAAAAAAATGAATTTATTCATAAACGGTTTAAATTCACAAGACGTTTTAACAAGCTATAATTTTGCTAGGAACTCAGATGTTGTTTTTTCAGAAACAGTAACACACCAACAATTTAGCGAACTAAACAAAGATAATGATTTAGAAATTATTTTTAAAAACAGTTATTTAGTTTTTTATGTTCAAAAAAAATTTGAATTATCTGAAAACAATATAATTTTTACAAACACATACTTTATCGATAATTTATTTGAAATTTTAAGAGAAGTAAAACATCTCAAAAATATTAAATTAATTACACATCAAACTGATATACCTATTACGGAGAAAATATACAAGAATAAACCAGATTGTATTTCTGAATGGTATTCAATAAATGTGGATTTCGAACATAAAGATCTAATATCCTTACCTTTGGGATTAGCAAACTATTATTCTCCAAAAAATGTTTTTAAAGAAAGTTTTCAAAAACTAACATTCAACAAAAACCCAAAACTAAGTTTGTATATAAATTATAAGATAAACACAAACTCCCAAGAAAGAAAAAAACTAAGAAGCATATTTATAAATAAGGACTGGGTCGTTTTTAAAGAACCCAGTGATGATCTAGAAGCATATATTAAAGACCTTAACAAATATAAATTTATCTTATCTCCATGGGGTAATGGTTATGACACACATAGATTTTGGGAAACTTTATATTCTGGATCAATACCGGTAACAAAACAACACATTACCTATAATTCTGCAAGCGGATTACCAATTTTGTTTGTCAATGATTACAAAAATTTAACAAAAAGTGATCTATTTAATTTTTTAGAAAATACAAATTTCGAAAAAATAGATTATAAAAAACTTAAAATAGGATACTGGCTTGATCTGATTAATGAAAATATTAATGAAGACACATTAGAAGAATCTCAAATTATTGAAAATTTAGTTTATAAAAAATTTATACAGAAATATAACCAAAGAGCAAATAAAGAAAATAAGATTAAAAGAATCCTATTTAGAGTTAACCAAATAAAGAAAATACCATTTAAGTTAATCGAAATATTCAGAAAGTAAATTTAATAGAAGTTCTGGATCTAATACACAATCAGATAAAAAATAATCATTAGACTCTGATATGGCATTTATATAGTGGTAATCAATATTAAGTTCCGATGCTAAAGTAAAATAGCAATTATTGTGTTTATCTTGATCTCTTCTTATTTCAATGACTGAACTTCCGTTTTGCATAAAAACCATATTTGTTAATCCCGCACCATGTAATCCTCCCAAAACACTTGCTGAATTAAATAAACTTATACTTTCTTTAAGAGATTGGTCTTCTGGAGTTACTATTTCAAAATTAAATTTTTTTAGTATCGGAATTATCTCTTCTTCATTTTTTATTCTACGATATTGAGAGTTTCTTCTTGAAATCCATAGTCTTTTATGTGGATTTTCTGTAGTTACTTCTTTTGTTAATTCTCTCCGAACTAAATTAATTGCTTCATGATTATAATTTCCACTTTCCGAAACATGACTAGTAATTTTTAAGTTTTTTACCTTTGTCAGATTGTTCCTTTCCAACACAATATAATTTAAATTTAACAAATTTAATGATTCCAGAATGTAATCAATTTCGACCAAATCTCTAAAAACAATTAATGGATACAGATCCAACTTATCTTTAACTAATGTAGCCCTCATAAGAGAGTCTGTAAACCAGTGAAAATATCTATTACTTTTTTCATCAAGAATCCAAGATCCAAAAACTATTTCTTTTTCCATCTCTTTTTTTTTGGGATTAAAATTTTTATCGAGGAAAAATTTTAGTCTATCTTTTAACCTAAGATTTTTCATTCTTGAGTATTTCAAAAATATTGGACGTCTTTTGTTTATATAAAGAAGACCATTGAAGACATATAAATTTTTAAAATTAAAAAGATATGATTTTTTTATTTCTTTTTTAAACTCATTGTTAAAAAGGTAATTGTCTTCTGTTTTATAATTTATAGGTTTTTTTCGATGACTTATATAACTTTCGTAAGCAGATTTTTTTTTAAATTTATATGTAAGTAGATTTAAATAGTTAATCACATCACAATTCTAATAACTACAATTAAATTAAAAAATATGACAATTTTAAAATTACTTAGAATACAACAATGGATTAAAAATATACTATTATTTGTCCCCATTCTTTCAGTTGGTCTTTTTGAGAAAAATCTTTATTTTAATTTAACAAAAAGTTTTATCTTTTTTAGTTTATTTGTATCTGGAACTTATATTTTGAACGATTTAACTGATATTGAAAGTGACAAACTACACCCAACTAAAAACAAAAGGCCAATTGCAAGTGGTCAAATATCTACAAAAAAAGCCTATTTTTTAATGTCTATTTTATTTTTGACAGGTCTTAGTTATTATTTTATTTTTCAATTCAATCAAGTGCTTTATTTAATTTTTTACTTAATTGGATCAATCATTTATACCAAGAAACTTAAGTATGTAAAGTACGTTGATATTTTAACAATTTCATTTCTTTTTTTATTAAGGTTATATCTCGGAGCAGGGATTATAAATGTAAATGTCTCTATTTATTTGGGATTACTCGTTTTATTTTTTAGTATTTCTGTAGTCTCGAGTAAAAAGTTATCAATTTTAGGTAATAATGAAATAAAGAACTCAAAAATAAAAATATTTTTGACAAAGTCTTATAGCCATAAGGAACTTAAAAATTATTTTGATTCTTCGCTTATTTGTAGTTCTGCCGTATATCTATTTTGGATAATATATGAAAAAGACAATACTCAGACAATTTTAATTTTTTACTTAAGTTTTATTTTTCTTTTAATGTGTTTATGGAATTTTTTGAAATTAACAAGAAAAGAAGAAACAGAAGAAATTGTTAATCTTATATTTAAAAATAGAAATCTGTTGTTAACAGTTCTACTTTTTGGTATCAGCTTTGTAAGTGCATTATTCTTTCAATAATTAATTGAATATAATTTATTCATTAATTATTAATTTATTTAATTAAAGTTAAAGTACAATGTCTAATCAATTTATAGTAATAGGTGGCTCATCAGAGCTTGGAACTGAATTAGCAAATGTTTTAAGAAAAGAAAATAATCTAGTTTTTGGTGTTAGTAGGAATGATACAAAACTTGAAATTTACAATGAAACCTTAATTGTGGATGATTACATTGACGATTTTGAAAGAATAAAAAATTTTATAAATGAAAAGGACAACCCGGTCCTAATATTTATGAATGGATATTTAAAAGAAAATAGGCCTGATCTAAAACCGGACTCTTTCGAAATAGAGAAAACTATAGATGCTAATTATTTGGTGCCATTTATACTTACTGATGAAATTCTAAAAAATAATTTACAAATTAGTAAATTTATTTTTTTATCATCAATATCTGCAATTAAACCAAGGTATAAAAATTTCATATACGGGTTATCAAAACAAAGCTTAGAGAAATCAATCAAGAGTTTACTTAATCAAAATTTCATTTTATTTAGATTTGGCATGATTGAAACAAAAATGTCAAAAAATCATGCAAAAGCCCCGATGACAATTACAAAGTATGAGGCTGCAAATCTTATTTTTAAAAATATAAATAAAAGCGGTATTGTTTATCCCCTTTTTGGCCTACGACTCATTGGTATTGTGATAAAACTAATGCCGTTAAAAATATTAAATTTTCTTGAAAGAAATATACTATGAATTTAATTTTTTAGTTTTCCGAGATTTATTCTTGCCTTAAGATATAAATAATTTAAAAGTAATTTTCTATCTGGTAACAAAAGTGATTGAAATCCGTATCTATTGATTTTATTTGAAATAGATTGCATAAATTCTCCAGGGTATTTCATCATTAAATTTTTTTTAAAATACACCCTATATTTTGCAACTCTCCAATTCGTATGTTCTCCAATCAAGCTAGCAGTAAATTGACTTCTTTTATATCTTTTTACTTTTCCAATTAACTTTTCCTTTATTAAGTGGTCTTCAAATGTTGATTCACAATTAATAAATGCTCTATCGGAAGATAAAGATTCACTATCAGAAATGTACTCGCAAATACCTAAAAATTTTTTGCTGTATTTTGCTGGAAATGCAGCATGCCTATCACATATTCCAGAATAATCTTCACCCTCTGGTATCAGAATTTCGTCAGTATCTATTCTTGGATGAATATCTGTATGATATTGATCAAATCGAGTGTAAATTATATATTTATATTGTTTCAATATTTCTATATAGTTTTTTAAGATTATATCTTTAAATACAAAATGAATTGACCCCGAAGAATACAATCCAGTATCTTTGCCCACATTAAAGTAGTCCATCCATGTGCCAGTAAAATTTTTATCATAATATTCTTCAAAATAATTTTCCATCTCTTTAAATGTCCAAACATAATTCGCTTTTTTGAATAAAGAAATATCTTGATTCCACTTATCACTACAACAAATAGCTAAATCAGCATTTAACGGTTCTTGAACATATTTGTACATAGAATTCCAAGTATCATCTCCTCCACGAGGAGAGCCTGCAAGAATAATTAAATAATCTTTCATTTTTTTATTCTAACTTGGTAAAAAATAGAAAATTAAAATTAATCTAAATTAGTTCATTTATAAAGTTTAAAATTGCATAGATGAATAAAACAAGAGCTCAAAAAATTTATTTTATTACATATGGTGATAAAAAATACTCCATATCAAAAAGACATTTGATCGGCTTAGCCAAACATTCTAAATTTTTTGACCATTCAATCTCATTTGGCCAAAAAGATATAGATAATAATTTTAAAATTCAGTTTAACAAAGTACTTTCTCAAGAAAGAGGAGGCGGGTTTTGGCTATGGAAATATTATTTTATCAATCAACTTGTAAATGAAATAAATGAAAATGATTTGGTTGTATATTGTGATGCTGGAGCTTCTTTAAACTTTTATGCAAAAAAGAGATTTGATGAATATATTGAAATAATCAATGACTCAGTTTATGGAAATTTTCGAATTGAATGTGAGCCACATTTTATTGAAAAAGAATGGACATCATCGCAAATTTTTGATTATTTTGAAGTAAATCAAGAATCTGAAATAGGCAATTCAGTTCAACTGGAAGGAGGTCATATGATTTTCAAAAAGAATGATCATACAATTGAATATTTAGAACAATTTAGAAAAATTATAGAACATGATCAACTCCTTATTACTGATTTTTATAATGAGACAAACCAGTCAAATGAATTTGTTGAGAATAGACACGATCAAAGTATATTTAGCATGTTAAGTAAAATTAATGGTTGTGAATTTATATCAAATGAGACAGAATTTAAAAATAATCCAAAAATCCAGTATGACTTTCCTTTCCTAAGTGTCAGAAAAGGAGGACATGGAATAAAAGATAAAATAAAATTTAATCTTTTTTATTTTAAAAAAATAAAAACACCAACCT
>MDSV01183140.1_pt1 | contig 39470 bp, 36 predicted proteins | sample 810851 | NCBI WGS metagenome assembly MDSV01 (sample SAMN05326640, study PRJNA326480) | marine metagenome | isolation source: seawater | place: Atlantic Ocean: North East | collected 2012 | reverse complement strand
TGAATCCTCGACGGTGAAGGCCTTCTTGGAGGGAGTAGGAGGATCGCTGACAGAGTTCGACTCTGAGGAAAGTCCCCTCTCCACAGTGCAGACGGCTTACACAAGTAAGAGAACAGAAATGGTCAGGTCAATGCAGCAGAAACGAACGATGCAAGGTGTGTACAATGACGTTGAAAGACAGAGATTGCCTTGTGGTCGATGAGACGAGCAACCCCGTCGGAGCAAGTCCAAACAGTCCCGTCGAAGCGGCACGCCGAGGGACAGGTAGGATGCTAAGTTGAATGCGGTCACCGAGAGGTAACAGAAAGGGGCTTACTCCCTACTCCCTCCACTCTCGTTGCGCTTCAATGTTCAAGCACTGCGTCAAGCGGTTTCATCGAGATTGGCGATGCTAAAGCAATGCCGTCCCCGTAGTCCCGCCAATCTTCTTCTCCGAGCAATTTGCTGCGAGCAGTGTGCTCGAGCGTGATCACTGCAGGGAGCAAGAACGCACTTGTGACGAAAGCAAAGAAAATCAGCAAACACATGATCATGAAGAAATTCTCGAGGCCGGGGAACGCAGCAAGGAACCCAGCAGCAATTCCAGAAATCGTCGTAATTGTCGTTTCAAAAATGGTCTGACCAGTTTCTTCGATGGCGTTCGCTATGCCCGTCGGTGTTTCGCCTTCTTCCTGAATGCGATGCATCACGTGAATTGAATCATCCACCCCGATACCGAACACAATCGTTCCAATCATGGCGGTAAAGATGTTCACGTTGACATCGCCACTCTGCATGAGCAGAGGTTGCCAAAGAATGACAACAGCAACCGGGATCATCGTGTAAATACCAAGCCGTGGCGAACGGAAGACAATGGCCAACACGACGGTCAACAACAACAAGGTCACGATGGTGGTCAAACTTTGTGTGTCGTGAATACCATCATTGATGTCAAGCGAAACAGGTAGCCCGCCTGTAAGTAAAGAAGTACTTGTTTTTGCCACTTCGGGCTCTTCGGAGAGCAATCCATCAATTTCATCTCGAAGCTCCCCTGCTACATTGAGGTTCATATACGGCTGAGTGACGTAGACGATGGCTTTTGTTCCCGCTTCGTTCAACAGCATCGAGCGAACTTCTTCGGTCAAGGTGTCAAACACGGCGTTGACCATGTCCTTTCTAAGCCCCTTACGACCTTCAGGTCCGGTCAATTCCAGACCGAGCCAAACGTTGCATTGGATTGGATCATTGCTTTCCCAGCACGGATCGTGAAGCAGATCCCAAAGACTGCCTTCGTAGAGCGTCACACCATCGGTTAAGGTGATGGTTGCTGGAATGGTTCTCAGGAAGGTGATGATGCTGGTGGTGTTGGTTTCATCGACCTGGTCGATTTGGTTTTCGAGTGCATCGATGGCGTCCAACACGGGCAGGTCTCTGATGTTCTCGGTGTTGTTCGCTTGCGCTTCTGCAGTGCGTTCCTCGGCATTAAAGATGAACAATGAAGTCTGACCGCCGCTGAATTCTCGTGAATACTTAGCAAGTGAGTCCAGCGATGCAATGCCATCAGGCGCTTCTGAAGATCCGGTGATGGGTTCGTCCATTTTGTCCAGATTCGCAACGCCATAGGCAGTCACACTGCCTGAAACCAGCAGGATGACTAAGAACCACTTGACTGGCCAAGTGCCGATGTTTTTCCACATTGCGGGGTTGGTTCTTTTGCTGAATTTGAGCAACCAAGCAAGCGTCGGGACCAAAATGATGCTGAAGATGAGTGTCGATGTGATGCCGATCACCAGGGTGATACCCACTGAACGGATTGGGGAAATGGGGACGATCGTCGGGGCGATGAGCACAGAGAAACCAATCACAGTCGTCATGGCGGACAAGAACACCGCCACGCCCGTTGAACGGGTCATTTCGAGCACACAGTCTCGATAGAAATTGATGTCCCATAAGTCGGGAACCGGTTGCAAAGCCTCGCCTGAACGTCGCCGTCGAGCATTTTCATCGTTGGCTTTGTCGATTTCTTTACGCCGTACCTCTTCGATGCGATTGACCATATGCAAGGCATAATCGACGCCTAAACCAATTAAAATTGGGAATGTTGCAACAATCATCGGGGTGAGGGTGATGTCAAGGATCACCGAACTTCCAAAAGTGACTGCAAGCGCCATCACAATGGGGGTCCCCGTAATCACGACCACCTTTGCCGATCGATGCAGTGCAGTGATGACCAACACTGTGAATAAAATCGACCATGGCAAAATCATCAAGAGGTCTTCGTAGATTGCGTCGGATATGTCTTCGAGAACCTTAGTCAGTCCTGTCACCGTCATCTCCGTTTCCTGATATTCAGTTGGCCGATCATCGATGACGGCTTGGAAATGGGCTAAAAGTTCTGAAAAGTCTTCGAAATCCTTCGTCTCAGAGAGGTCGCTTTTCATGCCAACCAAAATGGCCGCTGTGTCCCAAATACCATCCCCGTCCATGTCGTTGGTGGTGTTACCATCCCCATCGCTATCGTAGAAGGGGTCCATATCGTTGGTGTCTTTGAACAAGGCATCGAAACCACCGTCGGATTCCTCGATGATTTGGTCGATTCGCTGCTGGTCTGGGATTGCATAGCGTCCACCGCCCGGTAGGTCACAATCGACATCGACTGGGATTCGAGTGTTGATGCCGTGGACGCACAGTGAATTGTTGAATCGTCCGTCTGCTGAGTTCACTTCCTTGATGACCTGTGCTGGTGAAATAATCCAGAGCACACCATCATTTCGCCCATGGTCTTCCTTATCGTAATCAATTCCACGTTGGGTTGAAGCACCATTTGCATTGTCATCATCGCCCTCAACCCAACTTATTTCTTTGAGGAATTGCTCATTCGTGATGTTTGTTGTAAACGATGGGTTGTCGGCGTTAGGCGTCTGAATATAGATTACAGCAATGTCCGTTGACCATTCTTCTCGCACTTCGAGAAGCAATTCCGTTGAAGGGGCGCCATCTGGCAAAAAGATCTCGACGTCGTCGTCAATCTGTTCTTGAAAATCCAAACCTTGGCTGCCAAAAATACCAGCCACAATCATGAGCAAAACGACGACCATAATTGGGGAAGCGAGGATGTTTCCGTACATCGAGTCGACTCGACGCATCGATTCATTTTTGAAACGCTTTTGTAACTCCGAAAGAGGTTCTAGGAAACCGGTGAGGAGTTTTCCTCCATCGCCAGATTCACTTGCCATGGATGTGGCATGATGAGCAGGGTCTTGAATGATGCTCTGTCAAACGCTGCGATTGCGCTGCTCTCAAACCACATCAGTCGAGTCCGAATTCACGAACAAGCAGATGGCGGAGGAAGCCTCGAGCGCTCTGAAGCACCAAGCCGGTTGCCATGAGCGACAGGCCAAGCACACCAATCCACACTGCGGAAAGACCCGGGCCAACGATGCTGTCAATTTGGGTGGTGACGCCTTGGGCGACGTTCAGACCCATTGCAGCCCCTGTTGCCAACAGGCCAATGCCGGGCAGTCCAAGGACCAGAAGTGGTTTCTTTTGAGAAAGAGAAAGCATGGCCCAGGTCAACACGGTGAAACCATGAGATACCGCGGTAAAGTTTGAGCCCTTGGGGACATCATATCGGATCACGGTTGGTATTTCGAGAATTTTCAATTGCTTTTCTCGAGCATCTTCAAGCATTTCTAGGGACAATTCCATGCCCTCTGAATCGAACCGCAGGCGTTCTAAAGCAGTGCTAGAGAACGCTCTGAACCCTGATTGTGTGTCTTTGATGCCCAGGTCGCTTGAGAGGTTGCTTGCTGCTGTGATGACCTTGATACCAAGGCGGCGGTAGGCTGGCATGTCTGTTCCGCCACCACCGTTGATGAAGCGAGAACCAATGGCGAAATCGGCCTCTCCAGAGAAAATAGGTTGGAGGAGTTTGGGAATGTCCCCAGCTTCGTGTTGTCCATCGCTGTCAAGCACTACAAGTGCAGTTGCGTTCATTTCTCTTGCTTGGATGAACAGCGTCTTGAGTGCAGCGCCGTACCCTCGATTTGAACGATGGCGGTAGACGATTGCCCCACATGCTTCTGCGATTCGAGCGCTTGAATCAGAAGACCCGTCGTCGATACAGATCACCGCGTCAACATGGCGCAGTGCGGTGGTTACAACGGTCCCAATGGTTTCTTCTTCGTTGTACATGGGCATACCAGCAACAACGAAAGAGGGAGGCGTTTGCTCCTGTTTCACCATGGTTTTCACCGTTTAGGGGCTAATGTAGACCTATTTAGTCGTATAGACAATATTGTTGTATTGATTCACTTTTGCGATTAAGGGGTTAGGTCCTTCAACCCGCCGAAGCGGTGTGAGGACGGCTTCTGCGCAGAGCAGGTGCTCATCATAGATGAGATGTACCTCAGATCAAGGCGGTTTGCCTCAGTCTTGAAGTTGGCTCAAGGTGGTCACAGCTCGCTCACCGTTGAGGACCTTTGTCAAGGCATTCAGCGAGATCACGAGGGGCACGTAGGCCTGACCATCGCTTGTCACATAGGTTGAACAATCACCAAAGGCGCTTGTGTTGATCGACACCTTGAGGGCACCACCAGCGTTGCTTCTTCGGACGTAACCGACCAGAAGGTTGTTGTTCATATCTTGGGCTTCATTTGTTTGTTGTTGGTTTTTTTTGCTCATGTTTTCACATCCGTACACCGCTTGGCGATGCACAAATTGAACCATTTCCGTCTTCGGTCATAAGACCCATGGTATCGTCGTGTGGAGCAAAGCCTCATACGCAGGCCACCATTGTTCAAGCCATGCGAGCGTTGGTAACAGGCGGTGCAGGATTCATCGGCTCCCATTTGATTGACCGTTTGATTGGGCGTGGTGACGAGGTGGTTGTCATCGATAACCTCTCCTCGGGGAATTTGGAATTCATTCAGGCCCACCTCGACAGTGGGAAGGCTACTTTAATCCAGGCTGACATCACCAATTTCGATGACGTAGAGGCTGCCATGAAGGGGATTGATTGCGTGTTTCACCTCGCAGCCAACCCAGATATTCGTCTTGGAACCCAAATCACCGATACCGATCTCAAGCAAGGTACCCTCGCAACCTACAACATCGTAGAGGCCATGCGGTTGAACGACGTGCCAACCATCGCCTTTGCTTCCTCATCAGTGGTTTATGGTGAAGATGCACCCATGCCAACACCTGAAAACCACGGCCCGTGCCTGCCAATTTCACTCTACGGTGCCAGTAAGCAAGCTGGTGAGGGACTGATCAGCAGTTGGGTTGGTACCTTCGGACTTCAGGCCTACATCTTCCGCTTTGCCAACATTATCGGAACCCGAGGTACACACGGAGTCATCTTCGATTTCATTCACAAGTTGAAGAAAGATCCATCTCGTCTCGAGGTGCTCGGCAACGGCTTGCAAGAAAAATCATACATGGAAGTGGGCGATTGCGCCGATGCCATCCTTCACGTCATGTCCTGCAAGGACGAACCTTTGAACCTCTACAATCTTGGCAGCCATGATACCGCCTCTGTCCGCCGCATCGCCGAGATTGTTGTGGACACAACTGGATGCCATGATGCGAGCATAGAGTACACCGGTGGCGACCGAGGTTGGGCGGGGGATATCCCTCGAGCCATGCTTGGTATAGAGAAGATGCTTTCAACAGGATTTGATGTGCGTTACAACAGCGAAGAAGCCATCAGGCACACCGCACTCGCACTGATTGAAGAAATTGGTCTAGATAAGGAGATGAACTCATGAAGCAAACCTATGACGATGAAGCAAGCACCCTCAGCGATGCAGCATTGAAAATTTCAACCCTGTTTTTTATTGGTATTCTCATCATCGCTTTCACCACAGATGGCATTGCAACTGGAACCGAAGAAGGTGAACGAGCACCGCTTTTGGACGGGTATGCCTATTCAGGCAACGGCTGGTCATCGTTTGATTTTAGCCAAGAGTTTGATACCACATGGGATGGCAATGTGACCAGCGACTGGGTTATGATCGAATTTATGGATACCGACTGCCCATACTGTGTTCGCTCTGCTGAATTGTTTGGTGAAGCATCGACAGCTTTCCACGGTACAAACCCTGAATGGACGGGCGCACAAGTAAATTTCTTTGCCAGCGCCACGCAATTGGACATCCAAGGCCATGATTCATCCCGTGCTGAAATCGAAGCTTTCAGGGATAAATCAACCGGACAGGAGTGTGCTGGTCAGGATTGCGCAAATCGAGACGGTTCAGCGCACACCCTCATCACCTACATCGATGATCTTGACCAAGAAAACATGGACGAATGGGGCATTAAAGGAACTCCGACGTACTTCTTAATTCAACCAGACGGCATCATTGCTTGGGTTTCCAACGGTGGGACCAATGTTGGCGACTATGATGGGGACGGGGAACAAAACACCTACATCGATGCTATTTTGACACACGTTACACGAGACCAGGATGGTGCTTGAAGTGGAGACAACGACCCTTCTTTTGGCCGGCTATGGACTGCCAGTGTTGATTGGTTTGCTTTTGATTCTCCCTGGCTCAGAATCGATATTCCTCGGTCTGAGTGATCGCTTTCCTTCACTCAAAAGCCGCAGGGGCCGAATCCTTTCGGGGCTGAACCTCACGCTTCTTGGTGGCCTTGCAGTTTCTGTTCAAACGCAGTGGATCCACGCCAAGGTCAGTGAAGGGGCTAATTTTTGCGCCTCAAATACGATCTTTTCGTGCGATGATGTGATTGGCAACGCCAACTACAACACCATGCCAGTCCTCGATGTACCGTGGGGCATGGTTGGCCTGTGCACGTTTTCTTTGCTCTTGTTCTTCTCCTACGCCTCCTCAAAAGAGCCAACTGCAAGTTGGGTCAAGAATTTCATCGACCTCGGCACATTCATGACGTTTATCGGTCTTGGTGTCATTGGCTTGCTCGTTTCCTACGAAGTTGAAATGGGCAAGATTTGCCAGTTCTGTACAATGGCTCACATCGCCAATATTGTTGCCCTTGCTGGATTCGTGCAGTTGCGCATGATGCATGGTGAGAAGGAATGGAACAGCTGAGGACGGGTGTGATTTTATGGCGAATGAACGAGCCTTTTGGGGCACCGTTGCCTTAGGTGGAATCATCGCTCTCTTGGTGTTGCTCGGTCAACAGGAAAGCGTGGAAGAGGCAAGCGGACTCTGGTCGACTGCTGATGAACCAGACCCATTGGCCTTCGTTTGCCTTGATCACGACGGACTTGCTCGCCACGACCATGTCACGCTCAAGATTTTCATTGACGATGAGCAGCAGGTCATCCCAGGAAGCATCGGCATCAACTCAGGTGTCTGCAATCAAAACGGGGGCAACATGCATGCGGTTCACACGCACAACGATGGCGGCCTTCTTCACATTGAACTCAACGATGCGGGTGATGTTCCATTGGGGGTATTTTTTGATATCTGGGGCGTTCATTTTGACGAAACAGGTGTGTTTGATCATCGTGCTAATGAAACGCATGAGATGTCGATGTATGTGTTCAATTCTGACGAACAAGCATCCGAGGAAAACCGTGTTTATTCGTTCGATGATTACCTCTTATTGAACGGTGAGACCATCGAAGTCCACTACAAAGCACGCTGATTAAGGCGTAAAGCAACCCTCGAACAGAAGCGCATCAACCTCTGTTTCGACCAGTTCCATTCTGAGCACCGTCACATCGATTCGCTCTTCACCACTGTATGTTCGCTTCAACTCCGCGAGTAAATGCTGCTGAACACCCGTGTGATCTTCGCCCCAAAGCATGCTCAGGTGATGGTGGTCAACCCCCTGAATGGTCACTCGATATTCAACAACCCACTCCTTGAGCGGTTCATTGTCTTCCCATGTCACATCTTCCCATGTTTTTGCCATGGTATTATTTTGTTCTTCGAGGGTTATCAATGCATCGGGTCAATGCGTCGGTTATTTTCCATTTTATGGCATCAAAAGGTAACAATCAGGAGGTAAATTCCTATTTGTCGTCTTTTGTTTCCCTTTTTTGGAAAATGAGGAGCCCTGTTGCTACTGCTGTGGCCAAGACGATCCATACTGGGTTCCACGCATCGTCCACGCTTCGTCCACGGTAGGCGAATTCCAACGCTCCAAAACTTCCGAGATCTTCCCGTTGCTCAAGCGAACTGAATGCTTGTTCATGAATCAGCACCACACTGAACGAATCTAGGGCTTCGAATTGAATCGAAAAATCGCTCGTGCATCCGGTTGAGGCAGTCGCTTCAACCAGGCCCAATGTTGTCGTAACTGAATTGTTTGCAATCAAACATTCAGACGTCCCAATGACGACACGATCCCTTGTGGCCTCGCCAGGGTTGATGGTGTCCTTCGGTACCTCCTTGCCGTGTTCTAAAAGCAAGAACGTGAGTTGAGAGCCATTGCTTGCATGCCCTTCGAACCCTGAAATAGAGGCGGTGATCATTGTTCCCTGTTGCTGGATTGTGAATTTTAATTTGGTGTAAGTTTGTCGGGTTACTTCCTCATCGAGGATGTCCCGCTGAACATCAACCCAAGCGTCAGTCCCCGTGCGATAGAAGCCGCCTTCAACCATGAAGGTGGGCGTTCCGGGGAGGTCAGCATTGATTGCGCGCAATCGTTCGATCCGATGTTGTGCGGCCTCTGGAGCAAAGGCGTCTTGTCCATCGTTTGGGTGGTAGGCCATCAGTGCGATTCGAGAACCATGTGAATCTGCGACACCGACCAAGTATGGGTCGATTTCAGCACAGGACACGCACCACGTGGTGGTCAATTCTTCGACGAGCAGACTGCGCCCACCAAAATTCGTTTCGATGCCCTCTTCCAGAGGAGTTCCGACATCGACAACCATCGCCTGAGCTAAAATGGGTGCTTGAAGCAGGCCAACGGCGAGGAGCAGAACAAACCAGCTTTTACGCTGGGCCCTCCTTGGTTGACCTGCCATGCTCCGGGGAAGAGGGCGACCTCCTTCATCCCTTTGTTCAAGATGGATTTGAGGCGAGGTTTCTTCAACAGGTCGAATTCCAGTGGGGTTTGCGGAGGGAGTCAAGTGGCCGACCATTGGATTGAAAATCACAAGCGAGATTCATGGCGTCGGCAAGCAAAGGCAAGTGGCTACAGGGCCCGTTCTGCGTTCAAACTCAAGCAAATCCAAGAACGTTTCAATCTGATTCGTGAAGGCGATGTGCTCCTCGATGTCGGGTGTCATCCCGGTGGATGGGCCCAAGTTGGTATGGAATTGGTTGGCGAGAGCGGATTCGTTCTCGGTATCGACCTTGAACCGTGTCAGCCGGTTGAGGGCGCATTGCTCCTCACCGGTGACATCACAGATCCACACGCCCAAGAGCGTATGCTTGCTGAATTGAAGGGTAGGCCGCTGAATGCGGTTATTTCCGACATCTCCCCCAACATCACTGGGAAATGGGATATGGATCAAGCCGTGGCTATGACCTTGGTCGCCCAAGTGTTCGACTTTTCTTTACCCCTTTTATGCAAAGGTGGTTCTTTCACAACCAAACTTTTCCAGGGCGTTGGCGTAGAAGAACTGATTGTTGCGGTCAAACCTTACTTTTCCGATGTACGCCGCTTCGCACCACACGCTTCGAGAAACTCTTCATCTGAAGTGTATTTAGTGTGCAGAAATTTCATGCCTTGGAAAGCAAAGAATCTCTCGATTCTTGAAACTTATGAGGCTGCTTTGAACATCAAACTCGGTGGCGATGACATTGAAGAAAGCCCCGACATCATCAAATCGTCCTTTTCTGTTCGAAAAAAGAAAGCTGAATAGATTGAAGCCCCTTAAGGTTGAACGGACAGGTCATGGACCGTTTACCATCGACACACCAGAAGCAAGAACACCCACGACCGGCGCGCCAATTGTGCAATGATTTGCGCCACAATGCGCCCGTACATCGAGTTGAGCTGGTTGTTCTTCGGGTCTATCCGGTCCGTCAGATTGCTTCCGAACGGTACACAGGGCCCGTTGCTGCTGCTTGTGGGAGGGATGAATCTGGGATCATTGGGCTCGTTCTATGGGGTGAACAAACACAGCGCATCCGAGTCGGAGACATCATCCGCCTGACTCATGGCTGGTGCCGTCGCAGAAACGGTGAACTGGTCATCAGCACGGGCATGGATGGTACATTGACTGTCCTCGATCGTTAAATCGCATTCAGTGGTGCGAAAACCCCCAGTGCAGTTTGCTGGTTGACAAGCGCTGTTGGAGGTGATGGAGCACGCAACCATAAAGAAGGGGAGGGCGTGGGCGAAATGTTCCTGAGGGTCCATTATGAGTGAGAGAGCAACGAACTGTACATCATCCGGTGTTCCTTTGGAAGAAACCGGTTCCACCACATTCCCATGCCCAGGGTGCGGTGCACCCATTGGTCGCAGCCCTCGCTGCCGAAATCAAGGCGTGACCTACGTCTGTCCATCTTGTGGATACCAGGGGCCCTGAGGTGATTGTATGGGTATGGTAGTCATGACATACAAAATCAATCCAGACTCTGATGTCGAGGATGTCGATGCAGACGCAATCGCAACAACCATCACCGCAATGGGCGATGATGTGTACAACATTCAATCCGTGGAAGTCAAGCCTCTTGCGTTTGGCCTCAAGTTTGTTCAAGTCCACGTGGTCATGAACGACGGCGAAGGTCTGGCTGATGCCTTGGAAGGACGCATGTCCGAAATCCACGGTGTTGGAGAGATCGAAGTTCTTTCGATGGGCCTCATTTGAGCCACTCTAGAGGCACGAAGCATCGTTTTGACGCCTTTGCAGTGTTGAAAACGACCAGCATAACATACTGACTCATGGAGGGTTTGGTATAGGACAATCGCACACCTCGCTCGCCAAAGTTGTCCACTGGGCTTTTGTGATCCTCTATGCCTATGGTATCTTCAAGCAACTCGACGATCTCGAACAGCTTCACGACCAAAAATTGCTCGTGTTTGAAGTGGCTTTTGCGAGTGCTTTTCTCATCATTGTCCTCGTTCGATATTTCTACATGAGTCGCTTTGAGACATTTCTTGGTGCACGTGAACCCGTACCTAGAGCACACAAGTACCTCGCAAAAACTGTGCACCTCTCGATGTATGCTTGTTTGGCTTTGCTTCCCCTGACTGGATTGGCGATTGCAGGCTTGTTCACACAAGGTGTGGAAGATGGCTTTCTGATGGAAATGGCCCTTGGCCTGCATGGCTTTGCGGCCGACCTAAGTTACGCTCTCATTGCCATTCATATCGTAGCAGCCATTTACTCTCGCCTGAAGGGTGAAGGCGTTTGGACCTCTATGGTACCCTTGTGGAAAGAAAGGGGCACTGAGCAAAACGCTTTGGCAACGACCCTCACTTCGCTTGAAAATAAAGCGGTTCAAATGGTCAAAGATTTAATCCCAACAAAGAAGGATTGACGCCAGCCGAGGTTGGTGCAATTACCTAAAGTTGGCTCAGTGGTCCTTGCATGAATTCACGAAGCAAGGTCGTTGCGTAACTTCCGCTCGAAAGAATGAATCTGAATCGAATGCATGCGCCTTCGGGGTGCCAGCGGTTGTCCTCACCAGGGCCAGACTTCCACCGCTCGCCCATCGATTCATCATTAGCGATGGGCACCGTGTCGATGGCGAGTTCATTGAATTCAGTCACGAGGGCTCGCCGGGTTCCTCTGGTCGACAGTCGAGGAATTGCCTTGACGTTCCAATCGACATCGTGGAGCTTCATTCCTTCGATGATAGCTGCTTCTATTTCGCCGGACTTTCCTTCACAGGTGTTGATTTCACTTCCAGGGAGTGGACCTGTTGTGACGAGCCGGCCCATCTCACAGTTTCGTGAAATTCTTGGTAGTGTCCGCTCTTCAACATTGACGCAACTGGATGCCTGCAACTGGCCTTTTTCATCAATACGTCCGACCAAATCCCCTGCAACTGGGCGGCTGATCGGCATCCCTGCTTGAATACGGGCGTGGAGGGATTTGTTGAACACAACCGACTGCAAAGCGTGGACCGTCATCAGTTGAAGATTACCAGGGAGCTTTTTGAAAGCACCAACAAAGTCGTCTGGTCGAGCAAGCAAATGCTCAACCATCCTTCGTTCAAACCCAAGCCACTGAGGTGCGAGTTCCAACCCTTCTTCGGTTGGGCCATGCTTGCGCACATGGGCTCTGAAAGCATGTACATCGGCGTTCTCAGACATGCCTTCCATGGCGATGTAAGTCATAACGGCCTTTTCCCAGTCCTCGGCGATAACGTGCTTTCCAACTTCTGCCGTCACCGGGCGACCAGAGCCAAAACGCTGTGGGCCAATCCAATTTGGGAAGGTGTTATCGCCAAGTTTTGCAGCCATTTCAGCCTGGATGCGTTCGACCTCAGCCATGGCGTCTTCTGTGCTCATTGGCGTACCGTCATCATGGGCACAACCTCGAACAACGATGGTGAAGCGATTGCCACGGTGGTTGCCAAAGCCAATTTTCTGATGGGTGCGTCCAAGAACTTCTATTTCCACATCGGGCATTTCGACCTCTGCGACCTTTTTTTGTGGCGCATCGATGACGAACAATTGCTGTGTCACCGCACGTTTATCCTTGGTTCCTGCAAAGAAGATACGATTTCTTGGGATCTTGAGTGCCTTGGCAAAGTTGTTGCAAAAGCGATTTGTTTCCCAATTGGTAAGGGTGATTTTCGCGACCGTGAACCTTCCCTTGTTGTCCATGTGAATTGGTGTGGAGATTTCCTCGACACGGAAGTCGGTGACTCGGGCTTTGAGAACGCCACCAACTCCGTCGGTGTTGGTTGCGTAGCCGTCCAAGCCTATGGCTTCTGCAAGTGCATCAGTCCAGGCGGTCAAGAAGGCACCCCCGTTCACAGGGAAGTGCTTGCAAATTCGCTAGCAAGTTCGGAAACGAGGTCACGCAGGACCTTGTCGGATGCGCTCTTGCCTTTGGTTCGAATGTAAAATTCAGGATCGTCCAGTTCAGGATGGCCTGGGAAGTAGTTTGCGTACTCGACGTTTTTGTGGTTGTTGAGTCGCTCACGGAGCATCTGGAGAGCCGTGTGGCTTTCGCCGATAATGCGGAGGCGCAGTTCGTTCTTTTCTCGAAGGAGCAGTTTCACAGGCATGATGACCAGTTCGCCCACTGGCCTACTTGTTTTGAACCTTCTCCCACAGTTCGCCCAACAATTGTGACGTTGGATGTTGCTGTATGACGGCACTGATAAGCGTTTTTTGGAGCATGAAAGGAGGTCGTGCTGATGCTGAGCAACCCCCTTCCTTTTGTAGTGCTTTGAGTTGGAGAACAGCATGGATACTTCCGCACTCGAGGCTAAGATGGCCCAGAGTGCAGGTTTGTTCCAACGTTCAGCCATCGCCATCTTGGTTGTGGTCGGTATCATTACCGTTGGACTGATGGCTCACCTTGCCGTATCGCCTCCAAATTTCAACACCGATCTGGCCGATTTCGCTCCGGACTCTGAAGCCAACGATGCACATGAACGAATTCACCAATACTTCCCGAACGAAACTCGTCCTTTATTCATCGAAGTAGCTGCTGACGACGGCTCAAACATTCTTTCTATTGAAAATCTTCAAACGATGGATCAACACCTTAGCGTGATCAAAAACGCTTCTGAATCTCGAGGAGGGATGATCAAAGTCTGGACCACAGCACCGGGCATTGTTCAATTGAGTTTGGATGAAGAAGGGGACGGTACCCTGCTGGCCGACGTCACCTCTTGGGAACACATGCTGGACTTGATTTTTGAAGACAACACAACCTGCACCATGACAAGTGATGATCAGTTGCTTTCAGCCGCCACTTATGCTTCTTCAGCATTGTTGAACAAGGATTTGAGCATTGATTCCACCTGTGCTTATCTTGAAACTGGCAACGGCAGTGCGGCCCCATTCGCATCGACAACGCTTTGGGTCCTCGAAGTCGACCCGGACCTGGACGAGAAAAACAGAAAAATTCTCCAAGACCAACTGCGAGATGAATTCCAAATCCTTTCGACCGACTCATCCCTCGATTACGGTGTCGTCTCACTTGATCTCATCTCATACGACATCGATGAAGGTACATTCGAAAACTTGGCTCTCCTTGTCGTGCTGGCTTTGGTGGTGGTTGTGGTCTTGCTTGCGCTTGCCTTCCGCTCCATACCAGACGTGTTGTTCCCGCTCGTAGGTTTGTCCTCGGCGCTGATTTGGACTTACGGGGTCATGAACTTGCTTGGAGCAAAATTCACCGCACTGGAAGTAGCTGTCGCTCCGCTCGTGCTCGGGCTAGGGATCGATTACGCTATCCACCTTCAGCGGGCCTATGCAGCAATTCGTAAAGAGCATGAGAACCAAGCAGAAGCCTGGTTGCGTTCTTGCGCTCGCCTCTCAGTCCCTCTTCTGCTCGCAGTTGTGACCACCGTTGCAGCCTTCTTAGCCAACATTATTTCCCCTCTTCCTCCACTTGCAACGTTCGGTTATGCGCTGGCGTTTGGCGTCGTTTGTGCTTTTGTTTCAGCGACGGTTGTGGTCGGTTCACTCCATGTCGTGTTCCGTTCAGCTGCAGTCAAGAAGGAAGCAAAGCCGATCACCATGCCAAAACTTGTCGATCGAATCGTTGCCCTCCAACAAAAGCAGCAAGTAGCCGTTATTCTCGTCACGATTTTGATTTCAGGTGCATCGGTGTTCGGCGCGGCATCGTTGGAGACGGATTTCGATTTGGGTGACTTTGTTGATCCAGAGATGGAAATTATGGACGTCAGGAACGATCTTGACAAAAACTACGACAGTGCTGGATGGAAATTACTCTACATTCTGTTTGAACCAGTGGAAGGCGAATCCAATATTCCGGGGGATTCGCTCCTCCTGGAACAAATACAGGGGCTTCATGCCGATTTAACTTCGAATCACGATGTGGTTGGGACCGATGAACGCATTCCCTCGCCAGCCTATGAAGGACCCTATGTTGTTCTTCGTGATGCCATCTTGCGAAACGAATCCTTCGGTGAGGCCCACAACCTCGAAGTGTTCGACGGTGATGTTTACGTCAGCGAATCAGATCTTGGATGCAACCTCGCTGAAGTGTTCTTGCAACTTTCAACAAATCAAACTGTAGCCGATGCCATAAGCGGCGAAACATGGGCGGAGCGAGTAGCTCAGAGCGTGGCAATGGATTCGAATGGCATCACCTTTTTGCGCAACGAAGTTCGTGTCGAAGCCTCCACTTCGACCCAAGCTGAGCGGGTCATTGCCCAGGTCGAGCAGGAACTTGGCTCTGAAGAAGAACGGGGTACACTCCGTGATAACCTCGTCGACCATGCTGAACTTCACGTCACTGGTGATTTGGTGGTCTTGCAAACTGTGCTCGATGGTCTCAGCGTGTCTCAAATCAAAACTACGCTGATCTCTTTGGTCGTGTCCAGTGTTGTGCTGTTGTTGTTGACTCGCCGAGTTCTCCCTGCAGTCGTCGTTTTGTTCCCTGTTGCTTTGGCTTCATTGTGGGTTGCAGGTTCAATGGTCGCTCTTGGTCTGAAATGGAACGTATTGACGGTCATGGTCACCGCCCTGACTTTGGGCATAGGCATCGATTATTCGATTCACATGTGGCGACGATTCGAAGTGGAACTCGAACGCCGAGACACGCATTGGGAGGCTCTTCGAGCAGCCCTTTCTACAACTGGGGTTGCGTTGATTATGAGTGCCTTGACCACAGGATTCGGTTTCATGGTTCTTCTGTTCTCACCAATGCCAGTGATTCAGGATTTCGGCCTTATCACGGCGGTTACAGTGTTCTTTTCGCTGCTGCTTTCCCTGATTTTATTGCCGGTGCTTGTGGAATTGTCTGCACGTAACAAGGAACAGGTCGTCGAAGTGAGCGACGGCACCATCATCGAAGGATGATCAATACACTGAAAGCGCAGCGGTAATGTCTTCCATCGCTAGGCCTTGCTCTCGGGCTACCAACGCTAGGCATACCCAGTGGCTGGCATAGGTGAGCGCCTTTGCTTTCCGTTCTGCTCTTCGCTCGACCTCTTCGACTGCAAGTTGAGATTGTCGAGCGATAAATTTAGTCAATCTTGGCGTCAACTTCGAGCGTGGGTCGTCGTTCACCTGGGCTGGTTTGGCCTTTGCATTTGCCTCACCTGTTGGAGCGTTTGGGAGCGGTGTTGAGCGCGATTCTTTGTCGCGTTTTGGCTCCTCACTCGTGATGGGGTTTGACGGCTGAAGCAAGCGTGATGGGCGGGGGAACCAACCGAGTGGTGAAGTGATGCCCTGAAGGGACACTGTTGGGGTGAGGGCCTCTTGCGAACCCGACAACCATCCTGCTTTGATCAGGGCTTGAACGGATGCCTCGGCTTCTTCTGGTGAGAGCCATTCCATGTCGAAGGACATGACTCGTTCCAAATCGAGTGCATCGAGGCTCGCTCCTTCTCGGAAACATATGGCCAGCACACGCAAGACATCTTGGGTGTCTTCCTGGCTCATGCTCATGCACAGAAGCCTCCTGTTGAAGAAGGTAAGCCCAACATTTTCTATTCGATTCGAGTGAATGTCTTGTCTTCATTCATCCGCCATATTCCGCAGGCTTCACCCTTGTAGACAGTCTGATCCATGGCGTAATCATATTCCCCACCCGGTGGTAATTGCGACCACTCTTCAACGCTGCTTCCAACGCTCAATTCGACCGAATCAGGTTGAACTTGAATCAATGAATCAAGCGCCTTTGCCCCGTCAACTGGCTCTGCTGCTGGTTCTGAGGCTTGACGAGGTGGTGGCCCTTTGAGACCCGAAGGCTTGGGTTTTGGGGTTGCCGACCTTTGAGGTGGACCAGAGAGTGGCTTTGCAACAGTTTTGCTCGGAGCATCCGCTGTAGGGAACTGCGTGATTTCCAAAGGTTTCTTTCGGCGAAGAAGAAGAACAATTCCAGCAAGGAGCGCTACCGAGATGCCTCCACCTGCAACAAGTGTAGCGGATCCAAACCCACTTTGAGGTGCGGTGTAACTCTTGTTCCAAGCGTTATTCGTTTCGTCCACTTCCCACATCGTTTGCTCCGCATCGGCTTCAATGACAAGCGTCCATGCCCCTTCCGGAACGGTCAGCGTGCTTCGCAAGGTCATTGCCGTGTTGGTACCAATCTTTGGTACCAATTCCCGACCAACGAGGGTTTTCTCACCGTCGACAAGCGTGTATATCGAGACATTGAATGGCGTGTCAATGGCTTCACCGAGGCTCACAAGTTGAATGCCAAGTCTCATGGTTGCGCCGGGTTCCCCTCCATCCGTCACGTCCACTTTTGAAATCGCAACATCCGGTCCAATGCTGCTCAGGGGGAGCACCAACCAGGGGTCCAATTCAGAGTTCCCAGTGCTTGCCTGTAAGGCCCACCCTGCATCGTCTTGTCCACTGGCCCAGCAAGCAATGTTGGCTTGAGTTGAGAGGCTTGATGGATCGCCCAGTTCGCTAAAGTCAAACATGAAAGCGAACATAGTTTTGCCATCATACACCGTTGATGAGGCTCGAGAGAGACTGCTCACTGGCCACGATTCATCCAGGGAACGAACCTGACAGGTTAGCGTGAGATTTGACGACCAGAGGTTTGCTTCCTCAATGTTGGCACCAATTTCAATCCCACTAAGATGGAAGCGAGAATAGCCACTGCTCAACGTCGAATCTAGCAACATCGGTGCTTCGCCATCGATGCGCAGGGTTGGTAAATCAATGCTAAGTAATTCGCGTGTTGCATAGGGGTCCCAGACACTCAACTTTGTTTCAAACAAGAGGCCAGAACCCAAAGGCGCATCGAATTCAATCGACATCATACCGTCGACTGCTTCCCCTGAAGTGCCTCCAGTCCAGCGGTCACTCTGTAATTTACCGTTCCAGTACACCGAAACTGGACCTGAGTAGCTGGTGTCACTCAATTCGTGGTGGATGGAGGCGTTGAGGCGAATAGTTTCGCCAGATTGGATGCTCCAACCATCGGTCAAATCGCCTTGCACCTCACCCTCGATGTCCATGAGTGATTCCAAAACTACGTTCATGTCCGCCTCATAGGTCCATTGCTGCTCAAACACGATCGAATTGGAACCGTCATAATCTTCGATGAGAATTTCGATGCGACCGTCGTTGGTCGCCGGTGTGACAAAGGTCCAGTCGGCAACAGCATGGAACTCAATGGTGAGCGTCTCACCAACTGCAGCGGTGCAGCCATTGGTGACTTGCAACCTAGCATCAAGGGCTTCACAGGTGTTGAGGTTGGCGTTGTACCTGAATCCAAGGGTAGGGTCGCCGCCCAACAAGAGGCTCACTCTTGTGATGTCGCTGATTCTGTTGGTATCGCCAACTTCGACCTTCCAACCGAGTTCTTTGGTAGGTTCAATCCTCATCATGCCTGATTGTTCATCGCCACCGATCATTTGGAGGTCGAGAAGTTCTCCTTTCTCGGGGGTTCTGCTTTCCCAATGGAGGGTTCCAATCGCCGGGTCAACTTCACCGATGTTGTAGCCGGCAAAATCAGTCCCAACCAACAACACTCGTACTTTTTGGTGGTCTTCATTGGCCGTATCGTTGACGTGAAGGGTGATCGTCCAATCGTCCTCGACATTGGAAAAAGTGAGGGGGTGTTGCTGGTATTCGCTTTGTTCTGCAATGTTATTGCCTGATGCGTCATGAAGGGCCTCAATCCAAAGGAATCCGGTGAGCGTTTGGTTTGAGAAACCACCGACATCATGGTAGTTCAGTTCCACAATGCGTTCGCTCTGTTCGTTGGTATAGGCTCCAATCAGCGGGGTTGTACTTGTCATCACTGGCGCTTCGATGTTGATGTGGATGGTTCGGTTCAAGGGCATCGTTTGCAGGTCCAAATCTTCTGATGTCCGAGCTTCAAGCCAAATTCTTGCCTGGCCGGAAGTTCCGTTGGGGACCGAGAATTCAACCTGAGTCGTTGCGCCTACATTGAGGGATGTCCATGTTCCAGGGTTGGTGTAACTGGCGCCACCCAAGGCATCGGTCGCTTCGACATCGACGTTCATTCTTGCTTCAATGAATCCATTCAATAACCGTGCACCAGAATTTGTGAAGGTCTGATCGACGGTGGCAACCATCAAAGCATCACCCGGATAAATTTCATTTTCATCAACAGAAGCATCGCCTTGGCTGCTCGATGTCGAGGTTAAATCGATCACCTCAATCGTCATTTGGTTGTCGATCGATGTGATGGTTGAGGTGGTGTAGACGGTTGTGGCCATGCCGGTGGTCGATACGCTCATCTTCAGGTAGGGTGTACTGAGCCCGTCGTTTACAGCAAACGACCAGTCTACGGTGTCAACACCATTCGATGACGTGTGGGTTGCCGAGACATCGCTTGATCTCAAGAGTCCGTCTGGGTCGTCCACTTGCAGTGTGAATGTGGAGGGCGTGTAGGTCAAAACAGCAGCATCTAATCCGATGATGCTGAACCCGTCGTAGGTCGTTGGCAACACGCTCAGTGAATAGGTCGATTGAGCACCATAAGAGGAATGTGATGTTTTCATCACCGAGACTTCTGCGTTTGGGTTGAGGACTGAAGGTGGCGATGTGACAAAACCAGCCTCCTCGAATCCGACGCTTATGTGCTCGAGGTGAGGGGTTGTCCAGTCCTCAAACTGGTTGGTCTCAAACGCCAATTGGTACTGAACCATAGAGTCACCTGGATTGGCATCTGTGAGGGTGTGGTTGCCAATTGAAAGCGATTCAGAACTTTGGTTCGCCCCAAGCGGTCGCCAAACTCCTGAACTGATGTCTGACAAATCAGCTCCAGTCTTGTATTGCATCGTCAGGGCTGTTCCATACGGTGTGTCGCCACCGAAATCCATCCACAACGGTGTTGCACTGGCTTCGATGCTGCTGCGCAAATCGAACACATCGGAAAGTAAACTTCCAGTTTGGCTGGCAGGATTATCATAGGTTGCAGAAACGTCTGAGTACATCACACTCCATGTGCTAAATCGCCAATTGGCACTGTCGCCACCAGCATAGACAAGGGTGCCGTCTACATTGAGCAAATCAAAGTCGTACAGTTGGCTGTGCAGGGCTCCATGAGCGTGTATGTCGCCAGTCCGAGGGTCGTAGCCTCTCACCAAGTCATAGCGTACAGTAGAACTCATACCTCCTGCAATGACAATCTCATCGTTGTGAACAACAGCAGAGTGAGCTGCAATCTTGAACGGCAAATCGGTTCCATTCGTCCATGTATTTGTTGCAGGATCGTAAATCTCTGTGTGGTTGGCCGGCAGGGTCGTTGTTTGATTGAGTGCAGCATCAAAGAGTCTGACATAGCCTCCAAGAGCGTACAGTTTTCCATGGAACGCCACCAGTTCGAACGAGTGTCGAGGAGCGCTCATGTTTGCCATGTAATCCCACACATCGGTTGCAGGGTTGTATCGCATAGTTCGGTTGGTTAAATCAGAACGATCTTTCATCCCGACACCTCCTGCGACGTAGATGAACCCATCAAGGGCGTCCATACCAGCAAGCCCGACTCCAGTGGTGGAAGGCATCGATGTGCCAGTGCTCCAATTGTTGGTGCTTGGATCGAAAATGTGGACCAAACCGTCACCACGAACAGCTGGTGTTGCGAACGGATGGTAGTCCCCAATCGAGTAAATCTTGCCCTGGACATTGACGCACTCGTGGTAGGCCTGGGCCTGTGGAAGGGTGTCGGGGTTTGGCGACCAAGTCTGGTTCACTATGTCGAATGTTTCAATGAAATTAGTTGCTGCTTCATCGCCAGTTTGACTCGGGTTCGGGTCGTATCGTCCACCGATCAACCAAGCTTCTTCGGTGAGTTCGTTAAGCGCCAAACAGCCTGCGGTCCTCGCAAACATCATCCCAGGTGCAGCGACCGTCTGCATCGAGATGACGGGACGGTTCAGCATCGGCGTTCCGTTTGAGGGGTTCACGGTGATGTTGGAAGGGGTGAACCCGTCGCTTGCATTGAAACCACTCGAGGTGGAAACTGAAGAAAGGACGACGACTTCATCGGCTAAATTCACTTCTGAACCCGGGTCGATTACACCGCTGTACGGCATTAGCAACATCGCCAAAACCGCCCAACAAACGAAGATGAAATGCCTTGGCGAGTGGGTGGCCATGACCTAGGACTTTGACGGCGCTTCAAGAGTGTTGCGTGCCCTTGTCAGGGGATGAAACACAGTGAACCTTGATAGAGGCTCGAATTCGAAGCACTTCCGCAGGCCATAGGTTCATTGGTTACGACCTCTTGCGCCGCACTGGAGGACTCAGTTTGGTACGTGAATATATTGCCCGAGACCCTCGAACCGGCCTCCCGCTTAACGTTGCTCGAAGCAAGAAGGTCGACAAGAAGATTGTCAGCCAGACAGGTCCGTGGGTGAGCATCTCTGATGTCGATGTCCTTCCATTGGCGCGTGGAGAGATTGACCAGGTCCAAACTCGTTACATGGACAGAACTCACACTCATGATCGCTCGGCAGGTGTTCGAGCTCTTGGTCGCTTCAGCGGTGCTTCTATTCATGACGCCCACAGTGCGCTCATGGTAGCGTTTGAACAAGACGAAGCCGAAATCCGGGTCGCAGCACTCGATGTGCTTCCTGAAGTCGCTGTTCGTAAATCAAACGAATTGTTTGACTGGTTGTCGGTTCTTTTGGACGACGAAGACGCCCAAGTTCGAATGGCAGCGAGCCGTTGCTTGACCCTGACAGCGCCGGTGTTCCCCTCTGCGGTTGAAACAATACTGGGCAATGAATTACGCTCTTCACAAAAATCACGAATGGACGCTGCTTGGGCGGGACTCAAAGCACTGTGCGACACGTGGCCTGAAGTTGTTGTTCACCACATCGACACCCTCTTGCTCGAAGACGAGGCCGTGTTAAGACGCAAAGCAGCGGGACTTCTCAAGCGGGTTGTCGCTCGAGGGGGCCCTTCTGTTTGGGATCTGATCTCTTGGTCACTTAACGACATAGATGTTGAAGTTCGCAGGATTTCTGCCCGCACACTTCCAAGCCTTGCCAAGCGCGAGTCGAGGATTGCTACCTCCTTTGCCGAGCGAGCAATGTTGGATTCAGATTCCAAGGTTCGATTGAGCGGTATAAAAGCCCTGCAGACTATGGACACTGACCACGGTCGGGCCCGTGAATTGGTGGTGAAAGGCACGGCATCAAGCGATGTTCAGGTTCGTCGAGCTTGCGTCGATTTGCTGCCTCGTCTCTTCGGTGAGGATGTCCTTCGAACAATGGCTAGCGATCTGCTCAAGACTGAAACGGACCCGCAGATTGCGGCATCCCTCAAAGAAATGACGTTCGATGTATCAATCGACGGTACTGAAGACCAAAAGAACGCACAGCTGGCACCCGCACCCGCAGTCCCCGCCATCGATCGAGAGGTGGCTGAATCACAAGGCAAGCAGATTGGATTGGAGCCGAACCGCCCAGTTCTCACCGATGCCGCACCGGAAAAAAGCGCAGAAAAAACGCCGACTCCGCCTGCCTCAGACCCGGTTGGTGCCTATCGAGCGGTTTCTCAGGATGAGATGATGGGTTACGATGACGAATTCGAGGATGAAGAGCACGAAACAGACGACGAATACTTCTGAAATGAGCGTCTAGGGTGTTGCTTTTCCACCGAACTCATGTCGGCATTGTTAAGAAGGGAGCATTAGTGGCCGGATTGCTTAGAGGTGTTTATGATGAGTTCAGGCGCATTTAATGACAAGGAAGAACAATTCGACCGCTTGTGGGACGGCATTACCCCCAAAGGGATCAACCGCAACAAGTCACTGAAATTTCGCCAATACATTCTCGAACACGTTCGCCAAACCAAGCGACCTATGAACCGTGAAAACGCTCGTAAGTACTGGATGGGCATCCTCCAAAAGGAAATCGCAGAACGCGACGACTACTGATTCTATTCGATTGGGTTGCCACCGTCTCGGCGACCCACTCACCAACCCGAGACGGAGATGATACCATGTTCACAAAAACCCGCTTCGATTCATGGGACCTGCCCACCGCACTTCTGGATGGTCTCGCTGCACTCGAATGGACCCACGCTACACAAGTCCAGAAAGACACGATTCCATTGGCCCGCCGCGGCCTTGACGTGATTGGACAAGCGCGCACAGGCTCTGGAAAAACCGCGGCGTTTGGTCTACCGATTTTGGAGCGCTGTGAAGCCACCGGCGCCCTTCAAGCGCTTATTTTGACACCGACGCGTGAACTTGCAAACCAAGTCGCACAGGAACTTATCGAACTTCAAGGCAAAACCGGCCTTTCGATTCAAACTGTCTATGGTGGCACAGATCTCGAAAAGCAAGCCAGGTCCCTTGGCGATGGTGTTGACATCATTGTTGGAACTCCGGGACGAGTCATGGACATGAGCGAACGTGGCCATATTGACTTGGCAGCCCCCTCACTCTTTTGCCTTGATGAAGCAGACCGTATGCTCGACATGGGGTTCTTCCCAGATATCATGTGGGTGATGGAACGCATGACCGGTCGAGCACAAACGCTTCTTTTCTCTGCGACCTTCCCACAAGAAATCATTGACACTGCAAATGAATTCATGAACGAGCCAGAATTTGTGCTCACCAACACCGAAGAATTGGATATCCCTCCTATTGACATGTACAGCGTTCGCATTGGCCGAGCGAACAAATTGTGGGTGCTCGGGCGACTTCTTTCTGGCATGAGCGATGAAGATCAAACCATCATTTTCTGCAACACCAAACGCATGGTTGATTTGGCAGTTCAACGTTTGACCAAACACGGGTTTTCTGTCGAGGGGCTCCACGGCGACTTAAGCCAAAACCAGCGTGAGAAAATCTTGAAGCGCTACAAGGCTGAAGAAATCAAAACTATTGTAGCAACAGATGTCGCAGCGCGTGGTATTGACGTTGACGGAATCACTTTGGTTGTGAATTACGACTTGCCTGTTGACCTTGATTCATTTGTTCACCGCGTCGGTCGAACCGGCCGAATTGGGCGAAAGGGAGAGGCATGGAGTTTAGTTTCTCGAGACGATGCACCTCAACTTTCCAAAATTATGGCCACCTACGGCTTGGACATTATTGAATCAGAAGTCCCTGAACTTCCAGAAGGTGTCGACCGAGATCCAGTCAAGCGACAGGATGACTTCGGTGAGACTGCTGACGTGTTCGGGTTTGTGACACTGGAGTTGAACATTAATCCAGATGCAGCAGGCTCGTCTAGAAAGGTGTCTCAGTGGTTTACCGATGCGCTCAAGTGCAATGAAATGGCAATCGGCGATGTTCACTTTGACAACAATTCAACCTTCATCAGCATTCACACCAGCAAAGTTGGTTTGGCTATGAAGGCCTTGCAAAAGAAGGAAATGGCCGGTCAAATGGTCGTTGGAACCATCGTAGAGTGAATCACTCTTCTTCTGTTCGATTCTTCCATGAGCCCTTTTTCGAAGATGCATGGCGTGATGTTGGAACTTTAACTTCAACCGTGATTGGTTCTGATTCTTTGGTGTTGGATGGCCAGCGTCCGTCCTCATCGGGTCGCTGAACCTGCACAGAACCGATGGATCCAGCAACGAGGCCGAGGGCAGTAAGGGACCAAGCATACCCAATGGCATCGTCCCAGCGGTTTTGGGCTTGGCCACATTCAGAAGTGATCAAGTTGTACTGGTTGCATATGTCAAGGGTCCCCTTTGCATCCATCGCCTCTTCATTGCTTGTGATGTTGAAGGCAGCTGCTGCCACCAACACGACTGCAAACGCCAAGATTGCAAAGTGGAGTGGCTTCCATTCCTTTCGGAACGCAAGACGCCATTCATCAGGCTCTCCATACGCTGCGTCAAGGGTTCGTGCTGGGCCACCAACTCGCCAAAACCATACCAACCACATGGTGATGAGGACGATCATAAAGCCCCACTTATAGACGAAAGTGTGCCAATTCCACATCCCTGTCAAGCATGCCGCATTGTTTGGATCAGCCAGGCAGTCTTCCATAGCAATGGGGTAAAACATGACCAGACGGAAAAGGTTGAGGATGTAGATAATCACGCACATGACCACAATCGAGCGGATTTTCAATTTTTGAGGTACGCCTTCGGTCATGGCCACGAGCGTCGAGAGGAAGATCATCTCGTGAACCCCCGCGCACTCATCCGAAACGTAGAGGGCAATATGGTCGAAGGTGCCAGGAAAGGCCACGTGGTTGAGTTCAATCCTCGTCATCCAACCGTTATGTGTTCCAAGTGTTGAGGCTCCTTCTCCGTACAAGAAGTTGGTCAACTCGTTCCAGAGCCAAGCTTCCGAAACCTGAATCGGTGCAAGAGTGTCCGACGGCATGGTCAAAAACCAATAAAACGCCTCTACGCAGATCAAAGCAAGAGGGATTCGAGCATAGCGCAAGCCAAGTTGAGCAACCTCAGACCAATCCAAATCGTCGGGGTTTTGCGACGAAGTGGCGGTGGACACCATGTGATTGGGTAGATGGCCTACCACATCAACTTGCGGGAGAAACAAGACAAACACGCAGTTGTCTGAAGGCGATTGTGTAGATGTCGGATGGAGCATTTCATACCGATGAACGGACAGGCGTGGGTGTGGTGGAAGTGATGCATTTGGGCGACGCTAACCCCGTCCAGCCAACACACAGGCTCAATGTGATTGGCTTTTTTTGCCCCATACCAGTTTCTGAAGCAAAGAAAGCACTGGCCACAATGGACCAAGGTGAAGTGTTGGAATTGTGGGCCGATGATCCAGAAACACTGCACGATTTGCCAATGCTTCTCCAGCGCTCCTCCCACAAATTACTTTCTATAGAAGAAAATGCTGGTGAGTATAGGTTCCTCATGGAGGTGGCTCAATGACGCCCCCCGTTGTCGAACGCAACGCTATTCCAAGCGAAGCAAAACTCCCAACAATACGCGGGGAATTCAACATACGAATTTTCCATGAAGCCGAAACTGGCCATGATCATGTCGCATTGACTCTAGGAGAAATGTCGGGCCCTGACCCCGTCCTCGTTCGATTGCATTCTGAGTGTTTGACCGGCGATGCGTTTGGGAGCACACGCTGCGACTGTGGGCCACAATTGCAAGCTGCAATGGATGCAGTTGTCGAGCGTGGCTATGGTTGCATCCTCTACCTTCGACAGGAAGGAAGAGGCATCGGCCTTCACGCCAAGATACAGGCCTACCATCTCCAAGATCAAGGTGCAGATACCTTGGATGCAAACCTCATGCTCGGATTGCCAGGCGACGGGAGGGATTACAAAATCGCAGCTTCTATGCTCGAAGCATTGGGTATTCCAAGCATCGAATTGCTTTCTAACAATCCCGATAAAGCCGAACAACTGATCGAATACGGCATCGAGGTCGCATCACGAACTCAACTCGTGGTCGGTGTCGGGCGGCAAAACCGCTTCTACCTTGAAACGAAGGTGGACCGTATGGGCCACACCATCGATGCAAACGACCTTTCCGAGGACAGGCTTGACCCAGAGGAATGAAGAGGGCCGTGACCGAGAATCGAACTCGGGCTGGCAGAACCACAATCTGCCGTGCTAACCCCTACACCATCACAGCCATGAGAGGTGCTTCGCCGTCAAGCGCGTGGTATTTCAATAATCCGTCGAACACCATAGGCGTGACGTGTTCAAGATGGAGGAGCAGTCAACCCTTGCATTCAAGTGCGTTCGGTCTCTTAGTCCAATCATGCGACCCTTCTATGCGAACAAGGTGATTCCATTCGGACTCCTCGTTTTGTTGCTTTTAGCCCCCCTTTCTAGCGTTTCATCGCGTTCTGTTCATGACACGTCGACGGTAGATCTATTCCCCCAAGGTGATTTCAACGATGCTGGTGATTGGACCTTGGACGCCTACACTTCCTTTTCTCAAGAGCCGGCCCTTCATACCGACACCATGGTTGCCGACAGTCGTTTGACGATGCTTCATGAACGTCCCCTCAACCTCGACAAAATGGTGTTCTGGGCTCAATCATCACCCACTGATTCAAACAATTCCATGTACGCTCCCGATGGGGCCTACTCCTGGTCCTCGGGTCCAGAAATGGAATTGACCAATTTCAATGCTGCAGGGTCCACTCAATACGAGATTCAGGAAGTCAATCTTGTCTTCGCCTTTGCCGTGCCTCATGCACTCTCCCAAGATTCAGTCAGGTTTTCAGTCGAATACAACGGCAACTTTTCCGCCCTTGCAACCATTGCCCACACTCAATCAGCCCTGGATTACATGTCTGGAACTTACTGGAGAGAGAACATCACCGATCTTGATACTTGGACTTGGAATTCGTTGCAAAACATCATTGTAACGGCCAATTATGAATCGGTTGGTGGTACCGATGATTCCCAGTTGAACTTGGATGCAGTTGGCGTCGAAGTCACCATGCAGACGCCATGGTATGGTGGAGAAGTGGCACAGGCAACCGCTGTGTTTTCCTCCCATGAAACCCCCTTAATCACCCTCGATCTGACTGCTGGTGAATCTCAAAACATGGGCTTTGCAGCGTGTGGTTTGCAGTCAAGTGTCGAAGGGACAACTGGCGAATGGGTCAGTGAAATTATTGAAACGCCACCGAATCAACGCATTGGTCGCACTCACTATACCCTCGAAAATGAATCCCTCGACGATGTTGTCATGGAATATTCATCTTCCAGTGATGGGACTTCCTTCACGCCTTTCGAGTCTATGGATGAACACATGTTCCTCCCCGATTACCCCTACACGAAACTCCGGTTGTCCACGATTGATGCCTGCATCAGCGAAGTCACCGTTGACGTTAACGACCCAACCCTCCTGTTGAACGGTCGAATCTTTGGCGACTTGGACGGACTTGATCCCACCTATTCACGGTGGTTGTTGTTTGTCAACGATGAACTTGTCACCAACCAACCTGTTGAATTGTCCTCCTCGCTGTCCCTTTCTTTCCCGATTGGTGCATTCTTACACGATGCAGATGCACCGATTAAAGTGGAACTGAAGACATGGTTCACTTGGGATTCACAGGGTGCCGCAAGCACGACCGCTTTCGAGGTATCATCAATTGAAATCACCGGTGGCTACAGCATCGCTTGGGATGAAGATCCTGTCTGTGTTGCCGTAGGCGACCAACAATTGACGGAAGATGGAGGCGGGCGAATTCTCCCCTTCCTTCACCGATGTACCGATGACCGAACCACCAACGAGGATCTTCAAGTGACCTTCACAAATTCAAATCCGGATTTGGTGACCGTTGATTTGTCCCAAGGTGATGTGCGTGTCGCCTTAATGCCAGAAGTTTCTGGATTTGCTACCATCACCATTACCGTTTCAGATCAGGCAGGTAATACTTGGTTGGAGACCTTCATGGTCAGCGTGAGTGCGGTCGACGACCCACCCGTCCTCACCGAGTTCCAATCGGTCATACCCGTGCAACTTTCGGTTCCAACGACGCTGGATTTCTCTTATGCGGATATAGATTCAGATGACCTGAGTGCAAGCACAAACCGCAGCTGGGCGACCATCGATATGGTGCAACGCACAATCACGCTCAACGCACCAACACCAGGATTCCATTCTGTGCTCGTTTCTATTTGCGATCAAAGCTCATGCACGGAACGGGTGATGGATCTTGAGGTCATGGCTTTGCCTGACCTTGTGATTGAAAGCATCGACAAGGGTGATCAGCCGATTGTGGCTGGTGATGTTGCTTCAGTACGCGTCTTCGTCCGAAACAACGGTCAAGCGGATGCATCGCTCATCTCGGTTCGTTGTGAGGTGAACACTGAACTCATGGCCATCGGCACGCTCCCAATTCTTCGACCGGGCGAACTTGGTGTAGTGACCTGTGATTGGGGCGTACCAGAAGAAAGCGGTGTGGTCCAAGTCCGTGCAGTGGTCGACCGTGGTTTGGAAATTGACGAGGGCGATGAAACCAACAATGAAGCGGGTCTTGCCGTCGAAATCCTACCGAGGCAAATTGATGATGATCCAAGTGCCTCTGGACTTGAAATCGGTGACGGTGCATTCTATGGATTAACAGCACTCGGACTTCTTGCTATTGTTGGAGCGTTCGCTTTCCTTGCCCCGCCCAAGATTAAGAAACTCGAGTGAAGGTACTGAATTGCAATTGCAAGCAATGCGATGTTCCAATCGAGATTGTGAAGTATTTATTCAATTCAATTCACCACGCCAAATCTCACTTCTTGGTGGTGGAAACGAAACATCAAGTGTCGGATAACGCGAAAAGTGGCCTCAAACTTGATAATGGGACCGTCTCACAAAAACTTGCTTTGAGGTCGTGGGGACCGCTCAACATTGTTGACAAGGCGGATGTGGGAATCATGTCAGTATTGAAAATTAGAATAGAAACCGAGGAATATATTTACGAAGAATACATCGAAGCGTGATCATAGATCACGCGAGCGTTTGGATTGAATCACTCAGGTGATTTCCAACGTCGAGGGTAGACATCGCCGTCCAAAAGGACCATGCTTGGCTTGGCGATTTCACCTTCCTTCATTCCAACGATGTCGTCACTGTCTGTTGTCAAACAGACCACTCCTACAGCTTCGCTTTTCAACGTTTGAACATAGATTTCTTTACCGGATTTGATCCCCGAAGCAATGCTTACAACACCAGGTCGAAGCAGTGGGGCTCCATGTGCCAATGCAGCAGCTGCACTGTCTTTGACGGTTGCAGCCGGTAAATCGAGCATCAACTTTTCAATGGGGTGAATGATCTTCAACAAGGCATCAGGTTTGTCGCCCTCTTTCCACAACCAAACTGCATCTGCCAGTTCTTGGAGGGTGACGCAGTCATCGAGTGTGAATACTCCTGATGTGTCACGGCGAAGTTCCTTGAGTTGGACCTTCATGTTGAGCAACAAACCAAGATCGCGTGCCATGGTTCGAATGTAGGTCCCGGCTTCACAATGAACTCGAGCAATCATGTCGTTTCCTGACCGTTCGATTTGGTCGAATTTGAAAATTTTACGAGTTCGCACCTGAACCTTGACAGCAGAAACTTCTGGAGGGACGTTGTAGACTCGCCCCGTCAGTTGCTTCATCGCACCTTCGAGTTCTTTGTCATCGACTTCATTGGCAAATCGAAACACGCAAATGTAGGATTTCTTGTGATTCAGGATTTTCTTAGTCAGTTTCATTGCTTTCCCAGCCATGAGGGGGAGAACGCCTGTCGCAAAGGGGTCGAGTGTACCACCGTGCCCCATTCGCTCAAGACCAAAGAGATCTCGAGCCCATGCGGCCACTTGGTGGGAAGTGGGCCCTGCAGGTTTGTCCAAGAGAATGAAACCTGCCGCAAGGCGTTGTTCAACCGTCCTCGAATCAGGGTTTATTCCAACGCTCTCGTTGGTGATTGCAGTCGAGTCGAGTATGTGTTGTGTCATGCAGATGCCTCCAGAATTTCGATTGCTGCAGCGAGGATTTCCTCCCTGCTGAGATTTGTTCCATCGAGTACTATGGTATAGGGTTCTCGCTGTTCAGGTAAGAGGCCATACAACTCCATGAATCGTTCAGCATCGGCCGCTGTTCGCTTGGTGTTTGCCTCAAGTGCCTCTTCCAGCGTGCATTGTTCCCGTGCAACAACCCTTCGGGCCCGCTCGAGGTCCTCAACCTCGAGCCACAATCGAGTGCACTCGAGGTTCAACTTGTATGCCCACCACCCTGCGAGGCGTGATTCGACAATATCTTCAGCCCCTTCTGCGCTCATTCTTTCTCGGAGCAGTGCATCCAATTCGCGGTCGACATCGAGATCAGTTTTGCATAATTCTCCAAAATCTTGCAGCGACATGCCGCGGCGTTTTGCTTCAGCTCGAAACACATCTCCACCGTTAATGGATGCCCATCCGTAGTGCTCTTTGAGACCACTTACGAGCGTACTTGTCCCGCTTCCCGGGTGACCTGAGACGGTGATTTTGACCATGCTTACACCCATTCATGCCGGCACACATCGCAGCGCTTGGTGCGAGGGCCGAGGGTTGAAATCATGTCCATGCCACATTCAGGGCATTCTTTAGCCGAGTTCGTCCAAACGCTTGAAGACGATTTCTCCTCTTCTCCAACATCTTCATCCTGATCTTCGGATTTTGAAGCGCTCTTGCTCTTTGTTGTCTTTCGGTTTGAGGCTTGGCGCTGGCTGCGTTGTTGCCGTCGACGTGCATCGGCACTCTTGGCTTTGTTTTGTCCAGCGACAAGGTGCAAAAGAGGTTCCTTGATCGATTCACCAGAGAGCACCATTGGGTGGGAGCGGTAGCGGAACAACTTGATGTGACGGTCGACAATTCGTCCAAGTGGAGCACTCATACATATGTAGGTGCAAATCCAAGCAGGGAAAAACAAGAACTTGTCCTGAAGCAAGTTCCACTCTGTGTTCCAGGGCAGAGAAACATAGTCGACCCTAAAGTTCTCGACTGCGGTGGTGAGCCAAGCAAAAATGGCGATGATGAACACCATTGTGAACATCATGGGTTTCATCGCACCCATTTGCACCTTGAGTTGCTCTGGCATCATTTGTTGTTGAAGTGTGGTTGCCTTCTCCTGAAGAATCGGGTCTCGGCTCATACGAGCGTCGTTCATCATCATACGAACCTGACGTTGTCTGTGGCCGATGTGTGCCTGAGCCATCGGGTCGGTGAAGAAGTTACGAAGAACGGTGTTCATGGTCATCGAGAACGTGCCAAGAACGAGGACAGTGAATACGAAGTAGGACTCTTCTGGAAGCACTGGTGAAAGAATTGGATCGGCAATGGAGCCAAGAGAACCCCGGATGCTCGGGTTCATGATGAGCAACGTCATCATCACCATGACACCCAACATCATCAGCATTGAGCCACCCGGAGGTTGCGGTGGAGGCGGTGCGTTGCCGTTTGCCATGGTTGACGGGCTGTGCATGGAGGGCATGAAGGTTGGGTTGGTTGAGGTTGCTATGGTGGAGCATTTTAACCTAAATTAGCGAGGGTTTCAAACAGGACCGGCCGCCTGGCTTCATCATGCGCCGACGCGAACCGATGGGCATAGACCGTACTTGGCAGCACTCAGTTCCAGTTCCAATGCCGAACCGTCCAGTCTGTGTCACCGAGCAAGAAGCCATCGATCAACTCGCAAGGCTTCCTCGACCGCCTCGAATGTTCCTTTGGACGGATGCTGAGCGTCGATGCTTGCCGAACTGGGGTTTCGTAGCCAGCGTCCGTCAAGGTGTTCCACCTGAAGGTATTGAAGCAGAACTTGATGCCTGGAAAGGCCAATACCCTGACGCATGGTTGGCAGTTGATCTTCGTGACGGCGTTATCCCTCCGTCAACAGCACGACCTCTCAATGCCGTTCTCAGTGAAATAGGCCGGCCCGTGTTGATCCTTGTTAGCCGCTCATCAGATCATGAAGATTGGCCGCAATGGGTTCTTCCTGAGTGAACTAAACCCGAGGGGTGAAGTCAACTTGGGCGTTCTATAGTTCAAGAGAATGCGAACTTGCAAGCGCTGCACTCAGTTGCATCATGAGGGTTCATCGTCATGCAAATCGGGCACATCTTGTCCTCAGTTGAAACATCTTCAGCAGGGGCTTCTTCAGCAGGTGCCTCTTCAGCAGGGGCTTCTTCAGCAGGGGCTTCTTCAGCAGGTGCCTCTTCCGCAACCACTTCATCCTCAGAGGATTCCTCTTCGCCATCAGCTTCAGCGTTCCATGCTTTTGCAGCGGCTTCAAGTTCAGCCTTCTTGAGGTAACCGTTCTCATCGAGGTCGAAGTGTGCAGCATGCTCAACAAAGGCGTCTCGTGCTTCGACATCAATGCCAGCGGCTTCCATCACACGGAGCAAGACATCTTCTCGCCAAGTGACCTTTGAGGCTTCTTCGGATGCTTCTGCTTCCGCTTCTGTTGCTTCTTCTTCTGAAGATTCAGCAGGTTCAGAATTTAGATCTTCTTCTTCCGCTTCTGGTTGAGGGGCGGCCGGCAAATCATCGGATTCGACTTCATCGCCAAAGTGAACACCATGGAATCGGTTCAATGCTTCAGCATCGATTTGTCCAGAGCCCTTGATTTCCATGAACACATCGAGACGTTCGCCCTTAGCAACTAGAGGGACCATCCAACTGATGTGGGTGCCGCCTTCGCCGTCTTCGGTGTTCATTTCACAATCTGTTCGCTTGTCGCCACCGCTGCCACGGATGTGCCAGTCGGTGATCTCGAAGTTCGCAGGCATGACATCATTGATGTAGACATCTTGTAGTGCGGTGTCGCCGTTGTTCTCGAACAAGATGAGAACTTCGTAGCGTCCCTTGCCACCAATTGGTAGGGTTTGCTTTCCAGCGGAGAAATCTCGTCGGTTGTGAATCACACTGATGCTCGGTGCTTCGATGGCATCTCGGCCACAGCGTGGACCGGCTTTTTCTGCACTGAATTCACAGTGAGCAGGTGCGCTGACTGCCGTGTTGTCAGGCGTTGGATCTGGTGCTGAAAGGTCATATTCGATGGTGAGTGACTTTCCAGGTTTGAGACCGATTGGAGCCACGATGCCGACCATTGTTGTGATGGTGTATCCAAGGCCGTCTGGAGAACGGTTGACCTTCTCGAGGGTGATGCCTTCAGTGACTTCGGACTTGAACTGGTTGTCTGCAATGTCTTTTCCATCAACCTTCACACTGAACGTCGACAGGTCTGGTGCTTGGAACAATCCTGGTACATCATCGGTGAAGCGTATCACGTTCACATTCGAAGAACCATTGTTGGTGAAGGTGAGGCACGCGCTCACGCTCTGTGGGCGGTAGGATCGAAGGGACCCAGTCGAGTAGGTCTTCTCCAATGAGGCCTCAACAACTTCGAGTGTGCTTGATTGCAGGGTCAAACTTCCTTCAGTGCTTCGAGATGCCCGTGGAAGGATCGTGTAGGAAAGATCGGTTGCGAAATCAGGTTTTGACTGTGCCATAACCGTTCGCTCTTCAGACTCCCACTTCCCATGAGGTGGTACGTCTTCTTTGACATCCTTGATGTCGAAAAGAAGGTCGTCGCTGCCTTTCATACGAACTTGCAGTTTGACCAAATCAACAGCAAATGAAGATCGGTTTTCAAAGGTGGTCTTGCACAACCAATTGTCTGGTCGCTCGTCTTCGCGGACTCGCATGTAGGAGAAACCACGGCAGAACGCATCGAGTTCTCTGAAGTTCAGGTCAGAGAGTGTGGAAACGGCCGAATAGGTTGCAGTTGCAGCCCCAGCATCGATTTTATCGGTGCCGTTGACTGTGATGGTTCCTTCAACCATGATGGTCTGCTTTTCACCAGCGCCAAGAGATCCGACATTCCATGTCATGGTGTTGTTCTCAATGGTCGCGCCAGCAGCGTGTGTGAACGACATCTCTTCTGGAAGTGGACGGGTGACGACCACGTCGTGAATGCCCACCGAGGCAACGTTTTCGACTTCAAGTTCGAGGGCAATTGGTCCGCCTTCCTCACCCGATGCGACTGAAAGTGAGCGAGCGGAGGAACGGGCGGGGTTGGTGTCGAGGCGTTCTCGTAGCACGAGCATTCGCTTGCCATCAACCTTGTACTTCATGCTGTAATTCTTACCAGCTTCAAGTTCGTCGACTGAAACATGGTCACCACCGATGTCGGTGGCTTCGGCATGGTCAAGCATAACGTCGATGTCGTAAATTCGGTCTTCAGCAGATGGGTTGCTCACCGTAAGGGTTCCCTTGACCGTTTGCTTGACGATTTCACCGTCAGCGGTCAAGGTCGCCTTCTCCACTTCGTGGAGTGTTCCCTCAAGCTTATCGCCATCGATTTCATCAACTTCTGCACTGCTGCGGATGGTCGCACCGGCTTGTTCACCGGTCAAATCCATTGGTGCTGCAAGTGGGTCTTCAGCAGGTGGGCTGAGCGGGTCGGCTGCCATTGGAGGCATAGGGGCCATGAGTGGGTCGACCGCGTCTTCGGCTGGAGCAGCCAAAGGATCATCTGCCATTGGCGGCATTGGAGGCGCCATCAGCGGGTCCATTGGTGCTTCAAGAGGTGCAGCAAGTGGATCCTCGCCCAAAGGTGGCATTGGTGGCGCGGGTGGTGCGTCCATCTCCGGCATAGGCGGCATTGGAGGCGCCATCAACGGGTCGACGGGCGCTTCCACAGGGGCTGCGAATGGATCATCGCCCATTGGCGGCATTGGTGGAGCGGGTGGTGCGTCCATGCCTGGCATAGGAGGCATTGGGGGTGCCATCAACGGGTCGACGGGCGCTTCCACAGGGGCTGCGAATGGATCATCGCCCATTGGCGGCATTGGTGGAGCCGGCGGGGCATCCATCTCAGGCATTGGCGGCATTGGTGGAGCGGGTGGTGCTTCCATCTCTGGCATTGGTGGCATAGCAGGCATACCAGGTGGAGCCGGTGGGGCATCCATCTCAGGCATTGGAGGTGCAGGAGGCGCTTCCATTTCAGGCATAGCCGGCATACCGGGTGGAGCCGGTGGTGCATCCATCTCAGGCATTGGAGGTGCAGGAGGCGCTTCCATTTCAGGCATGGCTGGCATACCTGGGGGTGCTGGTGGTGCGTCCATGCCTGGCATAGGAGGCATTGGAGGAGCGGGTGGTGCGTCCATGCCTGGCATAGGAGGCATTGGAGGAGCGGGTGGTGCGTCCATTGCTGGCATAGGAGGCATAGGTGGCATGCCTGGTGGTGCGGGCGGTGCATCCATTGCTGGCATAGGTGGCATAGGTGGCATACCCGGAGGTGCAGGAGGTGCATCAGCAGCCGGTGGCGCAGGTGGCGCAGGTGGCATTGGTGGCATTGGCGGCAGTCCGGGTGGCATAGGTGGTTTTTCATCGCTCATTTACAATTCCTCCGTGGCGTCCGCACAAGGCGGTATCAGTTCCATACCCAACGAGCACATAACCGTTCTCCCCGTTGGTTTTCATTTTCTTGGTCGTTTCTTGAGTGATTTAGTTGAATCACTCCGTGTACTTGATGTAGGGTGGGTTCGAGGGTCAAGCATGGTTGGCATGGACAGCGGCACCCCTCCGGTGCTCTTTGTAGTTGGAACAGCGGGCGCAGGAAAATCCTCATTGGTTACCTCGTTTCAGCGATGGTCACGGTTTTTGGAAACCGACGCCATCGCCGTGAACCTCGATCCCGGGGCAGAGCGGGTGCATTACGACGCTGAGTTCGACGTTCGAGATTTGATCTCCTTGACTGAAGTGATGGGCGAATATGACCTCGGGCCTAACGGTGCGCAAATCCTAGCCGCCGACTTGCTCGCAGCCCAAGCCGGTGATGTGGCTGCTCAACTTCATGCTTTGACGGGTGAAGTGATGATCGTTGATACTCCCGGACAGGTTGAATTGTTTGCCTTCCGTGAAGCAAGCAATCACTTGATCGAAGTCATTGGGCGAGAACAATCCGCCATCATCTACCTGTTTGACCCAATGCTGTCACGGTCACCTTCTGGTTTCGTGTCGCAAATGTTGCTTTCCAGCATCGTCGAATTCCGTTTGGGCCTGCCAACCAAGAATTTCCTCTCGAAAGCGGATTTGCTCGATCCTGATGAATTGGCGCAAATTTTGGAATGGTCTGAACGGCTTGAAATTTTGGAACTGGCCCTTTATGATGAGGCTGGAGGCCAGCGAACTGAATTTGCCATCAATCAATTGAGGATGATGCAAGAGTTCGCACAGGCACCCGGTTTGACCCCCCTCTCTTCGGAGCTTGAAGAGGGCCTAGCAGACATTCTCACCTTTGCTCAAGCCCTCTTTGGCGGAATGAGCGATGCCCGCGATGGTTTTGCAGCCGACAACGACGATGAAAAGAACTGAAGCGCCGTGATGGCTCATAACAGTTAGAAACCGTCCTTTCGTGGAAAGGGCATGCCCAAGCATCTGTTGGCCATTGACGACGTAAAAGAAGACTTTGAAAAAATCCTCCGATGGGGCATTGAATTCAAGCGACTGTGGAAGCAAAGTGATGAAGTGGCCCTTAATTTCATGCCATTGGATACGCTTGCCATCGGTTCAATTTACGAAAAACCCAGCACCAGGACACGCGTTTCCTTCGAAGTTGGCATCAACCGTCTTGGCGGTTATCCACTGACCCTGCTCAAGAATGACATCCAACTTGGTAAATCGGAAACTGTCGGCGACACTTCTCAAGTGCTCTCCCGCTTTTTGGGCGGTATGACCTACCGTTGTTTCTCCCATGATGATGTTGTTGAACTTGCTAAGCATGCAGACGTACCAGTTCTCAATGCTCTTTCAGATAAGCACCACCCGTGCCAGGCCGCAGCAGATCTCATGACCGTCTTAGAGCATTTTGACGACCTTTCTGAACTTACTGTGGCTTGGGTCGGCGATGGCAACAATGTGCTTCACGATCTCATGTTGGCTTGCGCTATGCTTGGGATCGATATTCACTACGCAGTACCCGAAGGGTATGAACCCGCAGAGGACATCGTAGAACGCACCAATGCCCTTGCCGAAAAGAACGGCTCGAAGGTGATGATGACCCACGATCCTGTTGAAGCAGTTTCCAATGCACATGTTGTGTACACCGATGTCTTCATCTCAATGGGTGAAGAACACATGACCGATAAGGTCCAAGCATTCGACGGATTCCAAGTCAATGAAGCGATGGTTGGTCACATGGACTCGAGTTGGAAATTCATGCATTGTTTGCCAGCACACCGTGGCGATGAAGTCACGGATTGGGTCATGGATCACAAGCACTCAATTGTCTTCGATCAGGCTGAAAACCGCATGTGGGCGCAAATGTCACTTCTTGCTTACTTCATCAATGAAGGCGCTTGGGATGCCATGGGCGAATTCATGGGCCTTGACTGATCACAAGGTCAATGTCAACATGAATCCGAGCAAGCCAAGCAACATAGCAACGCGAATTCGGGCGGCGACCAGAGCATCATCGCCCTTGTAGAGTGGTCCATTGAGCATGATGAGCACCAAGATGGCAGGAGTTTGAAACAGCAACTGATTGAAGCCGAAAGGCCCTTGCCAGTATGGGATATACAGGCAGACAAGACCTGCTAGCACCATCACATAAGCCACCATACGAGCGTTCTCTTGACCGACGAGCATCGGGAATGTTTGACGCTCACCAGCATCGGCAAGCATATCTTGGCAATCTTTGATAATCTCACGGGAAAGGTTGGTGAAGAACACAACCAATGCAATCCAAGCCACAAGCGCAGTAGTTTCCCCAATCGATGCAGCCCCGTACGCAATCACAGCTGCAACCATGAGCGAAATCGCAATATTACCAACCAATCCTCTTGCCTTGGTTTTTGGTCCGAGATCATAGGTCAACATCAACACCACCGCGATGATGTAAATTGTCGCCAGTGGCCACCATTCGAGTTCCTTTGACTGGAGTGTAAACACGCCAATGCACATAGAAGAGAAACTAAAAATCATCAGGGCGATAACAAAGCGTTTCGCCTCGCTTTCATTGACTCGACCTGAAGGCAGTGGTCGTGCTGGATGGGCGTTTGCGTCAATTGCGGCGTCCTTAATGTCGTTCATAGCGTTTCCAGCGCCCATGAAGGCAGAAACAGCGAGAATTTGCAGGCCTACAGTCTGAACATGATTGCCTGACCACTCACCCGTTAGGCCAAAATGCGCGCCAAGGGCAACGGTGAGTCCTGCAAGGATCATGTTCTTTGGTCGCGCTAATTCGACCAAAGCAGACAACTTCCCCGCCATGGCCCTGCCTAATTTCGGTGGGCTTTCATCCCTTTGGATTAAGCCGCAGCAATTGACCACACGCAAACTCGCATTCGAAATCCACCTATGTCGGTGCCCTCATCGAATCCGACCTTGACAAATCGACGGTCACGTGCAAGGACATTACCAAGTTGGTTCATGGTCGCCCCCCAACGGAACCGCTGGTTGACGTGATCGAGGATATCGGTGGTGTTTGCTTCACCCACATTCGTAAGGTAGGTAGCAATTTCAGTTCGCAATCGTAGTGTTCGACTCATCAAGCCTCACCTCGTACGATCTTGTTGGCTCGACGTGCAAGTCCAGCAACGGTTCGGGAGAGGACGTTGTTGCGCACGACGTGGCCTGGGCGATGAAGGGGTTGCCATCCCACAGTGGCGAACCGGGATGGGAGTTCACCACTGGGGTGGGCGTAGAGCGTCATCGATGCCTCAGCCCATTGAGGATCTGTGAGTGTTTCTGTCGTGCAGGTGAGGTCGCTGAATGAAAGATCATTCCAGGGGTCAGGTTGGTTGTTCATGATGCAAACTCATTGGCACCCGTATATCAAGCGAAGAACGACCCGTAAAAAAAAAGTGAAACCACTACCACCTCGCAGCAATCGTTTTTTCACTTTCAACCAAAACGGAAACTGAACTAAAACTGTAATGTTGTTGTTGCTTTTCAAAGGCCATGCTCAACCGTGCTGTGCGAGATGGCTAAATACGAAAGGTCGGTGGCAAGAACATCCACGCTCGTATAGTGTAGTGGCCCATCATGAAGGACTCTCATTCCTTCGACC
>MDSV01054761.1_pt1 | contig 39485 bp, 31 predicted proteins | sample 810851 | NCBI WGS metagenome assembly MDSV01 (sample SAMN05326640, study PRJNA326480) | marine metagenome | isolation source: seawater | place: Atlantic Ocean: North East | collected 2012 | reverse complement strand
GGTGCAGTTAATAAACAATTCCGTCCCGAGTTTAGAAATCGCCTTGATGCATGTGTTCAATTTAAGCCGCTTGCTGATGAAATTATTTCTCAGATTGTAGATAAATTTTTAATGGAGCTTGAGGTGTCTTTGGAAACAAAGAATATTCAAATCAAGTTTACGCCAAGCACAAAAAAATGGTTACAGAAAAATGGCTATGATTCTAAAATGGGTGCTCGACCAATGAGACGTTTGATCGATCAAAAGATAAAAGCCCCATTATCAGATCACATACTATTTGGCGCTCTATCAACTGGCGGAAAAGTCAAGGTAAAGATCTCAGAAAATGAGCTGTTGATTGAGGTCAAAGAGAAAAATGCACAGCTAAATGATGAGTAATTATTTAGTTTCTTGATGGCGCTGAACAATTCTTCCTTTCGTCAAATCATAAGGTGTCAGCTCTACTGTAACTTTATCACCGGTTAGTGTTCTGATGTTATATTTTCTCATTCTTCCAGATAAAGAGGCAAGGATCACATGTCCATTGCTTAGTTTTACTCTGAAAGTTGTATTAGGTAGTGACTCGACGATAGTACCTTCTACCTCAATAGTTGCTTTGTCGCTCATTCGGTTCCTTTAAAACAATTATGGCAATTTTGCCTTATATATATGGAATTAGCAACCTCTTTTATCACTTAAAACCAATTTCAATTTAAAGTCTGCCATTGCGTTGTAAATAATTGTATGAAAGGATTTTATTTATACTGTTACAATCTTCACTTGATCGATATATATGTGAGTGCTAAGTTGTTAGGTGATAGCAATTACCTCGGAGTTTCCCGTGCGAAACAAAGCAACTGCAGACAATTCCTTCTTTTTTGATTCTTTACTTCCTAATATAGCTCGAGTTTCAAATGTCATATTTTGTTTATGTTTAGCGGTTATTTCCTCTTGCTATACGGCGGCTAGCCTGGGCTGGATTGTGAGTATTTCACTCATTTTAATCACAGTAGCAAACGAAGCCATTGATATGTTTGTCCAAACTAACCCTAGGGTAGAGGGCGCCTCTAAACTTCCCAAGATTGTTTCGAATATGAATCTGCAAAAGCGGCCCATCATGAGTTTTATTGCTGCTGCCCTGCTAATCATCATGGGGGTTTGGAATCAAGCTGTCAGATTCTTTATGTTTGGTAGTAATTTCCTTTTAAACCAATCATTTTTTACAGTCAGTGCACTGCAAGCCGTATATGGCGCTGCTGCTTTAGCTGTTACCTCTGTATTGTTCTGTTTGTGTAATTTTGTTCTCAATTTTAGGAAGTTCTGGCTCAATGAAATTGTGAAAACATCCAGCATTCGTTCAGATCTTGAAGATCAAAACCAGGTGGAGACTGAAAAGCAAACTCCTGCCGCGCCATCTAATTCTATGCTTGCAAGAATATTTGCACCAGTTCAGTCATTCTTTGTGTCAATGGGGCAGTCAATCAAGGGTTTTTACATACGATCTCTTAATCAAAATACGGCGTGGTTTGATCGTCTTGTTGGGTTGAGCATGCTTTGTGGTTCAGTGTTATATTTCATTGCCGATTATACAAATTTGGTGAATTTAAGTGTGGCATTTGCCGCTTCAAGTGTATCATTTCACCCAGCAATACAATTTATGTTTGGTTGGCTGGTAAGAAGAGACTTATTGCCATATCGGATTATGCCAGCTGCTTTACTTCATGGATCGATTGCATGGCTCAATCAAATGGTTTTATGGGGTTTTAATAATAAGAAATTCCATGCATCTAATTTATCTGATAAAGAGAGATCGGGTAAAACAAAGGAGTTAGGCTGGATTAGTTTATTTCATTTGGGTCCAAACACCCGGCGGATTACACTTTACGGTCGTGAGCTGATCTGTTGCTTGGTAGATATTGTTAACTCTATGATTGTTGTGCCTCTGATTGGTTTTCAATTAGGTGTTCTCTCATTGATTGCAACGATGCTTTGCCGATGGATCGTTTATTATTTTCAGTCACGTGAGGAGAACATTGACGCGTATCTTGGCGAAAATCAGAAGAAAGTAGAAGATTTTATAACAGGTAAAGAGCTAAATAAGAGCCCAACAATCAAGCCACATTGTAAGGAAGGTTGTGGTTGTGAATCTGGTGATCTTGCTCCTAGTATGCCTTAAATCCAGTGAGGATATGGCCGATAATTAACTTTCTGATATTCTCAGATCCTCCGCCGGTTTGAAATAATTTTGCGTCCTCAAGTAGTTTAGGTATTCTACTGTCTTGCATATATCCCATTGCTCCGAAAATATCCATTGTCTTGCTAGCAACATCCGTTGCTGCTTGGCTGCTGTGAAGAAATAAGCTTGATGCAATCATTTTTAATTCTTTTTTATCAATGTTCTTATCAAGGGCTTTTTCAAGAAGCGCCTCTGTTGTTTGGATCTTAACATAGATTTCAGCAATATCATTTTGAATAAGCTGTTTTGCTGCTAAAACTGACCCGAATTGTTGTCGTGTTGTTACATATGGAATAATCTCAGCAATTGCTTTATTCATAATGCCTATCGGTATAGCAGAAAGTGCAATACGCTCTATATCAAGGGACTTTTTTAGTATTTTATAGCCTTGTTCAGGAAGAATCTGTGTATTATTTATTTTTAAACTATCAAATGTAAGCCGTCCGGTAGGGGATGCCTTCATTCCAAATTTATCCATGGCCTTGCTTTTATTAGTTGTTGTTAGCTCAACAATACATGCGTTAATTTTATCCTCATTCTTGGCATACACAACCGCAATATCTGCAATTGGTCCATTCGTGATCCACATTTTATGACCATTTAATATGTGTGAGGAAGTATTGTTATCTTTTTTGAGCGATGTGCGCATTGCAAGTGCGTCAGATCCTGCTTCATCCTCACTGATACCAAGGCAGCCTACAAGCTGCCCACTTGCTAATAACGGTAGATATTTACTTTTTTGTTCTTTGCTTCCAAATTGCTCAATGGTATTGGCACATAGTAGGCTATGCGCAAGCACGCTCAGAGCCATACTTGGGCTACTAAGTGCAAGTAATTTTATAAGATCAACGAAAGCTTCAAGCCCTAATCCAGCCCCGCCGTATTCCTCACTGATCATACAGCCAAGTAGCCCATCATCTCCCATTTGTCTCCAGATAGGGCGGCTGATTGTTTGGTTGGCCTCAACTTCAATAAATATGCATTGGTTTTTTGTACACCAATCTTCAAAGTGATGTTTAACTTCCTCTCGCTGCGTGTGCATTATTTTTTTACCTATAACTCATGCAAAGATTAGCGGCAATACGGTCTTTTGGCAATAGCTTTTATTTGTTGACGATTAGATCTCACCTGGGGGTGGCGAGAGTAGTGATAATTACTCTTAGTATATGCATAATATATTCCTATAATTTACTATTATTCCCTCTTTGAGGGCAGTTATTTAGAGGTATCATTATGTAACTGACCTTGATTAATTGTTCCTACTGCGTTTATGATAATCCCTCTGGTGGTAGAATATTTTTTCTTTGCTAATTAGTAGTAATTATGTTCTGAGGCCAATCATACAAGATGCCAGGAGCAGGTAATGGAAAGAGTCTTCCAAAAGTTAGTGCCAAAGACCCAATGGGCAGATGATGAAACGGATCCTATTATCCAGGCGATTTTGCTTAATCGGGGTGTCAGCTCCATGCAAAAAATGTCTCATTCAATTGAAAATTTTGCTCACCCTAATATGTTTTCTTTGTTAGATAATGCCGTTGATATTGTAATGGAGGCAGTGATCAAAAAAGAACGCATATATATTGCGGGTGATTATGATGCTGACGGTGCAACTGCATGTACCTTAATGGTTGATTTTCTAAAGCGAGTTGATGCGCAGGTTGATTTTGTTGTTCCCAATCGCTTTGTTCATGGCTATGGGTTGAGTCCTGCACTTATTGATCAAATGGATGCGCCAAGTTTAATTATTACAGTAGACAATGGGATATCAGCTCATGAAGCTTGTGATTATGCAAGATCAAAAGGTATAAAAGTTGTTATCACTGATCATCACCTGCCTGGTGAATCATTACCCATTGCAGATGCAATCGTCAATCCGAGCCATCCTGATGAAAAATTTCCATATAAAGAGCTATCTGGCGTGGGTGTTGCATGGTATGTGCTTGTGAAACTCCGGGAAAAGCTGAATGATACTGGATATTTTAATAATTTGGTAAAGCCAAATATGGCGGAGTATCTTGATTTAGTTGCCTTGGGAACTGTTGCAGATTGTGTCCCCTTAACACAATTAAATCGATCATTGGTATGTGAGGGTTTAAAGCGAATCAATCTTCATCCACGACCTGGAATTAGTTCATTAATCAACGCTGCTAAACGCCAAGTTGGATCAATCATCGCAACTGACCTTGGTTTTGCTCTGGGTCCGCGACTTAATGCTGCTGGACGATTAGATGATATGAGGACAGGTATTTTGCTGTTATTGGAGCAAGATCCTCATAACTGCCGAGTTATGGCTGAGAGTCTCTCAGATTTAAACCGCAAGCGTCAGGATATAGAGAAAGAGGCGCTAGAGGGTGTTCACAAACAGGTTGAGTTATCTGCTGATGCAGCAGTTGTTTATGATCCCAATTGGCATGAGGGCGTCATCGGATTGATAGCATCACGAGTTAAAGAGAGGTACCAGGTGCCAACGGTTGCAATGACCAATGACCAAGAAGAGGGAATAAAGGGCTCTGCTCGTTCAATTGCTGGAATAAATATAAAAGATGAGCTCACTGCAATTAATGCCAGTTATCCAGGAATGATTCTAAAGTTTGGTGGACATGCTATGGCAGCAGGTTTAACTATAGAGCGCAGGCAATTTGATAAATTTAAAACAGCTTTTGTGGAGCGTGTCGGGAAGCAAAAGAGAGAGAATGAAATCAAGGGAGATTTATACTATGACTTTGACCTTCCAGATCATTATTTAACTTTACAATTTGCTCAAACATTACAGACACTCTCTCCTTGGGGAGCAGGGATGCCCGAGCCTATTTTTTGTGGTAATTTTATCATTCACAGTGTTCGACAATTTAAAAGACGGTTCTGTCAGGTAACCTTTCAGGTCAATAAACAAATGATAAAGGCGATTGGTACGATGCCTGAGAATGTGACCTGGTCTGAGGGTGATCAATGCAAGGTGCATTTTTCTCTTGGGGTCAATTATTACTTAAACCGGGAAACACTCAATCTTGTGATTAAGTCATTGGACGTTACTTCAGTCGATGAGATGGCCTTATCTGATTGAATATATCCATATTTGTGTTATTATTGTGAAAAAAGTTCGTTATGAATACTGCGCATTTTAAATCTCAATTTGCCATAGCTCCTATGATGGGATGGACCGGGGCACATTTTCGTCTTTGGATGAGATTGCTTTTTCCATCAATAGATATTTATACAGAAATGGTTACTTCTCAGGCGATTGTATATGGTGATGCCCAGGCGCTACTATTTGATCATGATCCGAGCTCAACAGTCCTTCAAATTGGGGGGAGCGATCCAAATATATGCAGACAAGCTGCAATTACCGCACATGAAATGGGATACCGTCATATAAACATAAATGTTGGCTGTCCATCAGAAAGAGTTAAAAGTGGTTTGATGGGAGCCTGTTTGATGATGCACCCAGACATTGTAGCCCAATGTGTCCAGTCCATGAGCTATAAAGATATGACGGTCAGTGTTAAATGTCGTATTGGTGTTGACGATCAAGATGATTTTGAGTTTCTTAAGAACTTCATTAAAACAATTAATAATATTGGTTGCCAACATTTTATTATTCACGCAAGAAAAGCATGGCTCAATGGTCTGAGTCCCAAAGAGAATCGTAGTATTCCGCCGCTTGACTACCAGCGCGTTATTGATTTGAAATCAGAGTTTAAGGACTGCGCGATTGGTATTAATGGTGGTATTCGCAGCGCAGACATCTCTGGTGATTTGCTAAAGAGTGTTGATCAAGTTATGTATGGTCGGCTTGCAATTGAGCGTCAAGGTGATTTACTTGGCATTGCAAATGAGCTTGGATTTTTGACAGATGATCCACAGGCCGCCTTCTTGAATTATATTGATTATGCTAATCGGAATATTGCCGGACGAAAAAGCAGTTACTATTATTATCAGCCCTTAATGCCAATGATACATGACGTGGTTGGGGCTAAGCATCTGCGGTGTGAGTTAGCCCATTGCATGAAAAATAATAGACCTCTTTCAGATGAGACGATTAAGTTGTTGTTGAATCTTGTTGCAATGAAAACTGGCCAGGAAGAAGGTCTTTCATCTTAACAGTTTTATAATCTTGATTTGATTTACACATATATATAACAGTGTTATCGTCAGAGAACTCTGCTATTCGTTGCCGGCATGCCCCGCAGGGAGGGCAGTAATCAAGCTTTGGTGCATAAACGAGTAAATCAGTAATTAATTCTTTTTTTTCAGAAATTGCCTTCATTATTGCATTTGTTTCTGCACAAAGGCAGAGAGAATAACTTGAATTTTCGATATTACACGATCCAACAATTTTACCTGATTCGGTTTTTAGTGCGCAAACAACAGGAAAATTAGAATAAGGACAGTATGCCTTGTCTATGTACAAGTTAGCATGATGCCATAATTCCAGGAAAAGAGTTTTTTCGGTCATTAGAACAGGTCGCTACCGAACTGACTATACTTATCTTTAAATGCTGCAACAGCACCTTGTGTAGAAATGGCACGCTTACCTGTCCATGCACTGTGACAGTTAGAACAAGATTCAGTGAGCACCTTCTTAGTATCAAGGTTAGGCGCGACAATAAGGTAGTCTGAACCGCAGCCAGAGCAGTGAAGATTTATCGACAGTGTGGATGGATGAATTTTAAGTTGCATACCATTGACCTTTCATGTTTTCGTGCATTCTATCAAATAATTGTAACAATTAAAAGCTCTATCGCAGATAATTTGCTGAATATTCTAGCCTTATTTGTTACAATATGAGTAACAGGGATGGGTTCTATGAAGCAGGTTTTGCCAAATAACATTTATCGCTTGCTCTCTCAGCAGAATCTGAAAGATCAGTGGGATCAGTACTATCAGTTTTGTTATGATAATCAGTTTCATCCGCGTGATATTTGGGTTGGTTTTTTTATTATTGCGATTGCTGAGGACTGGGTAACCGAAGAGCAGGTGCTTGATCATCTAGATAGTATCGCTTTTGATCAATACAATGCGGTAAAAAAGTTTTCAAAGTTTTTTGATAAGATTAACTATAAATTTGACTCATTATCACAGCAGGTTAATGGGAGGGCATTATTATTACAATCTGTTGGTAACCCAAGGGCGGTAATGATTTATTGCACGACTTTGTATCGCAGGTTAATTTTAAAAGACCAGCAAATATACAATACGGGCTTTGCAAAAAAAATCAGAGATATTTTGTCCCCACTTTGTGTCAGTTTGAACCTAGGCTTTATTAAGTGGCGCCTTGAGGACATGGCGTTTAAGATTCTGCACCCTGCCTCTTACCGAAGTTTATCTGATGACATGGAGCTTACGCGCAGCGGAAGAGACCGGTTAGTTGGGCATATATGTGTTGTGCTAAAAAAATTGTTTGAAGCAAGACTCTTGGATCCAGTTGATATCAGGGGAAGGGCAAAGCACCTATATGGCGTTTATACAAAAATGAAAAGAAAGTCAGTTCCATCATCTGAGGTCTATGATAAAGTTGCATTGAGAATCTTATTTCGTGATGTGGATGCATGTTATCAAGCTGTCAAAATTATTAGAGATCAGTTTAAGGATATACCTGAGGAATATAATGATTATATTAGTATGCCAAAAGCCAATGGTTATCAATCAATACATTTGGCTATATATTATGATTTTATTCCTGTTGAGATTCAGGTTAAGACCCAAGAAATGCATCAGTTTAATCAGTATGGTCCAGCTGCACATTGGCTGTATAAAGACTACCAGGCATTTGGAAGTAAGTTAAACCAGGTATTAAAGCAACAAAACTTTCAGTCTGTAGTAGAGAACAAGATTTTTCTATTAACTCCCGAGGGTGACATTATATCACTGAATAAGGGCGCGTTACCTCTTGATTTTGCTTATGCAGTTCATAGTGAAGTGGGTCATCGCTGTGTGGGTGTATTAATCAATGACAAAATGGTGTCTTTACACCAGGCGCTGGAATCAGGTATGACGATCAAAATACTTACCAAAAGATCCCAGCATCCATCGATTGATTGGCTGAATGATGATTATACACAATGTAGGCATTCCCGGCGTCATATTCGTAGTTGGCTACGGAAACACCAAGTACTTAAGGATCAAGAGAAGCCTAAGCAAACAGTCACTGAAAAATTAAATTTGCCAGATATACAGATCAAGCCAGTGCCTATTTTGAAGGAGGCTAAAGTCAATACTGGAATGATTGCTCACTACATAGCAAAGTGCTGTCAGCCGATGGAGCCAGATGAAATTGTGGGATATATCACTCGTTCAAGAGGAATGAGTATTCATCGTATTGATTGTGAGCAGATTCGATCTCTAAATGCTTCTGCTCGACTGCGGCTACAAAATATTTCATGGGATATGCTGGGTTCTCGCAGTAGCGCTTGTCGGATGGTATGTATGATGGATTGTGGTCGAATCACACGTGATGCGGTCATAAATATTTTAAAGAACTATATTATTGCTGCTGATTGGTATACCGATGAGCAAGATAATGATATTGCAAAGCTGGTATGTATTTTGCGTATCCAAGATCGCTCGATTTTAGCAAACATTAAGAAGACTTTGTTATCTATCACAGGTGTGATATCCTTTGAGGAAACATAAGTCGCCAATGATTCAGCCAATCCTTGATTCAATTGATACAATATCGATGCCTGTTGATAAGGTCTTTCACCCGTGTCGTTTAGAAGATGCTGATAAAGATGATTTAAAATATATTAGAATTTTTTTATCTGCATACTCAGGCTCCAAAGATACATTTACCGCGTACCGAAGAGATATCGAGCGGTTGCTACTATGGCTGTGGCATGTTGAAAAAAGTACACTTCGAGATTTAACTCGAGATCAGCTGACACGCTTCCTGCATTTTATTGATAAGCCACCGAAACACTGGATTATGGAGCAGGTTGTGCCCCGTGTGGGTCAAAGTATTAACGAGCCAAATCCTAATTGGCGCCCATTCTCATCAAGAGGGAAATCCATTCAAACTTATCAATTATCATCAAGCTCTATGAAGGCAATGATGGCTTCCATCAGTACTTGTTTAACATACTTGGTTCAAGAGCAGTACCTTCAGCAAAATGTCATGCTTATGTTGCGACAGAAAAATAGATATATCCAACGAGAGCAACAAACTATCATCACGCGTAAACTTACATCTGTGCAGTGGCGCTCTGTGATTGCGTGTGCGCTTGATAAGGCAAGTGGAGATTTTGAGCAGGAAAGAACACTGTTTATTTTATCTGCGTTTTACTTATTGGGTTTGAGGATCTCAGAATTATCAGTTTCTGATAGACATACTCCGAGTATGGGAAACTTTTATTGTGATGAGAATCATTGTTATTGGTACACTGTGGTAGGTAAAGGAAATAAATACAGAGAAATAGCAGTTTGTGATGATATGCTAAGTGCACTTGTTCGTTATCGAAAAGCACTGCACCTGTCTGCTTATCCCCATAAAATGGAGCAAGGTTATCTTCTTCCAAAAGTCAAAGGTCGCGGCGGGCTTGGCTCGCGTCAGATAAGAAAAATTGTTATGAATGCCTTTAAGGATGCAGTTAATAGGATGCGGGTTGAAGGAGATATGCAAAATGCGCAAGATTTAGATGTTGCCACTGTGCACTGGTTGCGTCATACTGCCATTTCTCATGATGTCACATTAAGGCCAACTGAACATGTTCGTGATGATGCAGGGCATGAAAATATTACGATTACTGATCGTTATATAAACGTCAGTAGAAAAAACCGACATGCTTCTGCGAAGCAAAAACCACTGTTACCAATTGAGGGAGACGACAATGCAGTACTTTAAGGTGAAGAAAAATAAACAAGGCAAAAAAGTAATAGAAACACAACTTGCAGGCAAGCCAATTCTTACCATTCCTCAATTAAATAAAGGCACTGCTTTTTCCCAAGAGGAGCGACGGAGTTTAGGGCTGTTGGGCAAATTGCCTGGACGTGTTGAGGATCTTGACGGTCAAGTCCAAAGAGCTTATCAACAGTTCTGCGATTATACCCTGCCGATTCACAAAAATATCTTTCTTAATGTGCTTCATAACACTAACGAAGTGCTCTTCTATGCTTTGATAAAGAAACATTTTAAAGAGATGATGCCGATTGTTTATACGCCAGTAGTCGGAGATTCTGTTGTTGATTTTTCAAAATCTTTTCGGCAAACCAGGGGCCTATATGTCTCTTATGAGGATATTGATAATCTAGAGGAAATATTTCAAAACCGAACCAACCAAGACGTTCAGTTGATTGTGATCACCGATGGCAGTGGTGTCCTTGGAATTGGTGATCAGGGCGTGGGTGGAATGGGTATTCCTATTGCTAAACTGGTTCTCTATACCGCCATTGGGGGAATCAGTCCATATAATACATTGCCAGTGGTTCTTGATGTGGGTACAGATAATCAGACGCTTCTGGATGATCCATTATATTTGGGCTGGCGCCATCCTCGTATTAATGAAAAGGAGTACCAACACTTTATTGAGAAGGTAATAAGCTGTATAAAACAAGAATATGACCGTGCTTTCATTCACTGGGAGGACTTCTCTGCCAAAAACGCCGTATCAATTCTGGATCGCTATCGCGAGAAAATGTGTACATTTAACGATGATATTCAGGGTACTGGTGTTGTGGCTCTGGCTGCAATATTAGCTGCGTTAAAGCGTAAAGGTTCGAATATTAAGGGCCAAAGAATTTTGATTTTTGGTGCCGGGGCAGCTGGTTGCGGGATTGCTGAGCATTTATTTCACTCCATGATCAAGTTAGGTTTTACAGAACAAGAGGCTAAAGATCAATTTTGGTTAATTGATCGTCAAGGTTTATTGTTTGATGACTCTGATAACATCAGCCAGGTGCAAATGAATTTTGCACGCTCTAAAGATGAGCGCCCACTCTTTAATGAGTATAGTCTTCATGGGGTGGTAAAAGTCATTAAGCCAACTATCTTGATCGGATGCTCAGCTGTGGCAGGCAGTTTTACTGATGAAATACTCAGAGACCTTGCATCACTGGTAGATCATCCTGTTATTCTACCTTTATCAAATCCTACCGAGCGTGCTGAGGCAACGCCAGAGGCAATATACACTGCAACGCTCGGTCGAGTCTTTGTTGCTACTGGTTCTCCTTTTCCTGCGTTCAGTTTTGGTGGTAAAGCTCAGGTGATTGGTCAGTGTAATAACGCGTATGCATTTCCGGGTATTGGTCTTGCTGTAGTTGCTGTCAAAGCAAGGCGAATAACAGACGAGATGTTATATGCCGCAAGTGAGGCAATCTGTGATTATGTTGTGAATAATAAGTATTCTGATCAATTGATTACTCCGATACCAGAGATGTCAGTTGAGATAGCGAAGAGTGTAGCATATGCTGTTGCGAAAAAAGCTGTAGAGAGTGATAATGCAGGGCTGTCAGGTGACCCAATAAAGCTTGTTGATGAGCTTTACTGGGAACCTAAATATTATCCTGTAGTTAGGGGGTAGAAGCCTCTTTGCGTTTTTTGCACATCATGGCTTGCTCAAGATTTTTCATTTTAATTTGAGCGTCACCAATCTTGTCAAAAGTCAGAGAGTCAATCATATAACTATCCTTGCCCTCGGTGACAGCTATTTGAACCTTAAGTTTTTGAGACAGGGATAGGTCAGAGCCCTGAAAAATAAGCTCATATTCACCTTGAAGTTTGTGATTGTCGTCTTTTAATTTCGAGAGAGGCACAAGATTTTTATTGCTCATTGTTAGCTTCAGCTCTTTAATCAGCGGTACATTGGTTTTGTTAAAGGATTCTTTAAAAACAACAAACGCCTCTTTGGTAAAGTATTTTTCAATCCTTGAAAAGTATTGATCTGTGTCTTGATTGCTAATATGCATAATATTGTTAATCGCTTCAGTACCCCACTGCTGATAGTTTGCGTAGCAGTTTGATATGAATAGCATAGTTAAGAGAATAATTCTGATAAGCATGTCCAGTTCCTTTGATAATGTAAATTTATGATGCACCGATTGTATTTAATTATCAAGTGGCTGATTCGTCATCAAGCGAATTCAGCGCTTTGATAAGCACAATTGCTTGATATAGGACATAATCCTTTTGCGCAACTTCTGTGATGAGTTTCGACGTATTAGAGTGTTTTTTCTTCCCAGTGCCATTTTTAATATGGTTAGAAAGGTTTTGCTCTCTTAGGTAGCGATCTACATCAAAGCCTTCTTTTGCTTTTACATTAACAGTAAGATCAGGAATTTCTATATCTGGCTTTACGCCATTGGCCTGTATAGAAATCCCATTTGGGGAATAATACAGCGCCGTTGTGATTTTTATTGCAGAGCTCTCATCCACTGGAAGTACTGTCTGAACCGATCCTTTCCCAAACGAGCGTGTCCCAATGATAATGGCTCTGTCATGATCCATTAGAGCTTGGGCAAAGATTTCAGATGCCGAGGCTGAGCCAGCATTTATAACAACAACAATCGGTAGGCCGCTAGCTACATCTCCAGACGTAGCGCTTGCTTCAAGCTGACTGTAAGGATGTCTGCCTTTTGTAAAGACAATCTTTTTGTTTTCGCCAAGGTTCTTAGCATCTAGAAATAAGTCAGTTGTGCTAATCGCGCTATCAAGTAGCCCACCTGGGTTATTTCTAAGATCAATAATCAGCCCAGTTATTTTGCCTTTTTTAAATTTCTCTATGGATTTGGCAACTTCCCGTGTTGTGTTTTCACTGAAGCTTGCTATGCGGATGTAGCCGGTGTTTCCGTATCGCTTGGATTTGACGCTGGAGTAAGTGATATTCTTACGCATTATTTTTTTTACAAGGGGGGCTTTTTCCTTGTCACGGATAATAATTAGCTCAACTTCGGTATTTGCTTTTCCTCGAATCATTTGTACTGCCTGAAGGTAGGGCATTTGATCGATGCGCTGACCGTCTACATGACTAATAAGGTCATTTGGCTGCAGTCCGGCTTTTGCAGCAGGTGATCCATCGAGCGGAGCAATAACTTTAAGTAATCCATCTTCATGAGTGATTTCAACACCAATGCCTGCAAATTCGTTGCTTGTGTTACTTTGAAGTAATTTGAATGATTCTGCATCTAGGTAGTCTGAGTGAGGGTCAAGATTAGTCAACATCCCCCGGATTGCGTTATCAACAAGTTCTTTATATTCAACAGGGTCTATGTAAAATTGGTTGATATGCTCGATAGCAGTTGCAAGTCGCATTGTGTCTTCTTGCGTGTAAATCGGTTTAGTTTTGGTATTATCTCCAGCAAAACTCTCGTATGCAAGTCCATTAATGCAAAGAAATATAACTAATAATCTAATCAACATAAAACATCCTTATTACCCACTGATTATAGCAGGATTTAAATAAAAGATGAAATGAATCGGTGCTTTAAATACTTATCAATAAACAGTGAGTTGAGCATGGCTAAATTGACATCAGGAAATAACTGTGGTTATACTGCAATCATGGTTCTTAATTTTAATATCAGAAATCTCTTATGATTAATGTCAATTATCTGGCAGATAATCGTGTTAAATATCTGCCCCTATTTAGTGTTTTTATTGCAATGTCCTTGTACTGCATCGACGTGCTACTCAGGGTGTGCCCTGGAGTTCTCTCCTCGCAGCTGATCACGCACTATAAGATAAACCAAACCGCTTTTAGTAATCTTTCTGCTGCATACTTCTATATATATGCACCCATGCAGCTTCCGGTTGGTATACTTATGGACAGATATGGCCCGCGTAAACTTTTATCGGTATCTAGCCTTGCTTGTTGTCTTGGTACAATTTTATTTTCATTGACGCATACCTATTGGATCGCATTTATTGGAAGGTTATTAATCGGCTTTGGCGCCTCTTTTGCATTTGTTGGTATCATGAAGCTAGCAACCCTCGTCCTGCCACCTAACCGCTTTGCAGTTATCTCAGGAAGTACCATGGCACTTGGGATGATTGGAGCAATGGTGGGTGATCAAATTTTAAAGCATTTTTTACTTAATGGTCAGTGGCAAGGATTCATGTTTAAGATTAGCGGTATCTTGCTCATACTTGGTCTTGTGATTCATCTTACTGCCCCCACATTAAACCATAACGATGATGAGCATTCTCGCTACACTATGGGGCAGATAATGAGAGATGCGCTTGGGCTTGTTAGGCAAAGAGAGATTTGGAATGCTGCACTTATTGGATGTCTAATGTTTACGCCATTAACCTGGTTTGCTGAATACCTTGGTAAAACATATCTGGCAATGAGCATGAATATTTCCTTCTCATCCGCTACTAATCTTAATGGCCTCATTTTTGTGGGCTGGGCCATAGGGGGCCTCGTTGTAACTAGCTTTTCTGACTATATCCGATCACGTCGCCTGCCGATCATACTCGGCGCTCTGGTATCCTTTGCACTTTCATTACTTATTCTCTATCAGACAGGTATTAGATATGAGATTATGGCCCTTATCATGGTTGTCTTTGGTATTGCTAATAGTGTCCAGGTTCTCGCGTTCCCTATAGCAAAAGAAATCACAAAGCCACACCTTCAGGCGACCGCCATGTGTTTCATCAATATGATCTGTATGTTCTCTGGTAATCTACAAGTCTTTCTTGGTTATTCACTTGATATGGTCCATCATTTTTCCAGCCACTCACATGATGTTCTCCAGTTATCTGACTATCAGATTGTTTTTTCATTGCTGCCGATTGCTCTGCTGCTTACTTCAGTCATTGCTTATAACATGCGTGAATCATTTTCGGATTAATGCGAGTCTTTATTCTTCCTATTATCATTTTACTGTCTTCTTGTCAGCCCCATGATATATCATCACCGCACGATGGGTGTGCTATTTTAAAAAACCGCGGCTGGTATTCGTCAGCTGCAGCTTCAGAGCGCTCATGGGGAATAGATGTATCAACTCAGCTTGCAGTCATTTATCAGGAATCTAGCTTTAAGCATACTGCCAAAACAGATAAAGCTTATAAGTTATGGATCATCCCATGGGGACATGTATCCACTGCATATGGTTATCCACAAGCGATGGATGCTATTTGGAATGAGTATTTAGACGAGAGGGGAGGGATATTAACTTCTCGTACACGCTTTAAAGATGCAACTGATTTTATTGGCTGGTATCTAAATAAGATTGCAAGTACGCTCAACATTCCAAAAGGTGACGTAAAGCGACTATATATTGCATATCATGAGGGCATTGCTGGATATCGTAAAGGGTCATATAAAAAGAATAAGCGTCTTATTAAGGTCGCAGAGAAAGTAGCATCTCGAGCGAGAGCTTATAATAATCAGCTGAAAGAATGTCGATTCCAGCTATCACTTAATTCACTCTTTCTTGGTTAAATCCTGCATTTGATTTTACAGGTTGATGGATCTTTAAATACCACTTAAGTAAATTCTCAGAAGTGATTCCTTGTATGATTACAGAGAATATAACATTTGCATAAGTCAAAAGCAGAATTGTGCGATAGGCTTCAATATCAGTTTGAGGGACACATAGCGCAAGAGCAATTGCTAAACCGCCTCTCAGTCCAGACCAGGTAATCAAAGAACCAAGATATTTTGGCTGCGGTTTGTAAAGATGGACGATGCTAAGATTGAGATTGACACAAATAAATCTAGCAATAAGTACAATCAGGATTGATGACACTGCTAAATAGCCAAGCGTGCCTGTAAAATGAAGTCCTATTGCAAGGGTGCCTATCATTATAAATAATATAGAATTGAGAAACTCATCAATTACCGCCCAGAAAAGTAATATCTGTTCTTTGTCCTTAAAGTTTGAGATCAAATGACTGGTGCTAAGGCCGAGGATAACAACATATAGCGCGCCCGACACACCCAGTACTTCACATATTTCATATCCAGAGATGGTATAGGTAATGGTGCATAATATTTTTTGGGTTATCGATAAATCAATACTTCTAAAAAGTACTTTTAAAGAGAAGTATGCAAGTATTCCAAGGAGAATTCCGCCAATTGCCATCTTCATAAAAGTTGAGATGATACTAAGGATTGAAAGATCAATTACCTCCATTTTTGCGGAGGTAAGCACGCTAAAAGCAACAATGCCAACGCCATCATTAAACAAGGATTCACCTGCAATGATTGTGGAGAGTTTTTGCGGTGCTTTAAGTTGTTTCAGAAGTCCAAGCACCGCAATGGGATCAGTGGGTGAGATAATTGAACCAAATACTAAGCAGTCTATCCAATTGAGGTGAATGCCAAGAACAATACTTACGCTGTGCATTGCAATGGCGATTAATAATATTGATCCGAGTGTTGCAACGATGGCGAGGCTAACAATTTCAAGACCGGCACTTTTGACAAATTTGGTATCAACATGAACAGAGCCAGCATAGAGCAATATGCCTAGCATATATGATAAAAACACATCAGCAAAAGGAATCGCTCGGATATTATCAATAATGTCGATGAAAAATAAGTCAGGCAAGTAATAGGCTGATAAGCCCAGCGACGCAACAATAATGAGGCTGGTAATTAATAGCGAAATAGTTGCCTGTATATTAAACTGCTTCTCACAGTATATTCCAAGGCCAACAGACAATGCGCAGATAACAGAGAACGACTCGTGAGGTAATAACATAATAGACGCTTAAATTAAAAATTATAACTTATAATTGCGATTGCACAAGTATCAATCTTCATATATCGTATTTGAGTAATAAGGAAATTATCATATGATACAAAATATTCGAGAACAAATGCCTATTATTATTGTTATGGCGAGCGTTCTACTAGCGTTGTTCATGAGTAATTCTGCTTTTCATGCAGACTATGAGTTCTTCGTGCACTCGTACTTTGGTATATTGTGGGACGATAATCTATTTAAAAAGCCGCTTCATCTATGGGTCAACGAAGGATTGATGTCGGTGTTCTTTTTTCAAGTTGTTTTAGAGATTCGTCACGAGCTCATGTTTGGGTCACTCAAATCAATGAAGGCAGCGATGAGCCCCATTATTGGGGCAATGGGCGGAATCGTGGTGCCTGCTGGTATTTATCTTGTGATTTGTGGCAACAACACTGATTTACTCAGAGGATGGGCGATACCTACAGCAACTGATATAGTTTTTGGCCTGGCGTTTCTTGACTTAATTGTAAGCAGACAGACGAAAGGCTATCATTTGATGCGAGTGCTCTTGCTATCAATTGCTGTTGTGGATGATCTAATTGGTATATTTATTATTGCAGTTTATTATTCACAGGATATTCATGGATACTTTATTAGTTTAAGTTGTATATTAATCATTACGTTAATGTTCTTGCGCCAGATCGGTGTGACTAATCGTTATTTCTATACTTTGGTGGGTCTTATAACCTGGATCATGGTCATGAACTCAGGTGTTCATGCGACGATGGCTGGAGTTGTAGTTGGGATGATCATGCCATTTAAAAATGAGCATGAGCTTGAGAATTTACATGACCAACTCAACCCCATTGTGACTTATTTTATCATTCCATTATTTGCATTTTTTAATGCTGGTGTGAATTTTAGTGATGCATCACCGACTGATATTTTCAATCCATTGGTATTGGGTGTGATGCTTGGGCTGTGGGTCGGAAAGCCTTTGGGGGTGTATGGATTCATGCGAACATTTACTGCGCTTGGGATCTTAAAACTTCCAGATGGTTTATTATCAAAACACATTTTAACTGTTGGGTTTTTATCTGGAGTAGGGTTTACGATTAGTTTATTTATTGGGTCACTGGCTTTTGAAGAGGCGATGAGCCTTGACAATCACTTGAAGATGGGAATACTATACGGATCTTTGTTATCGGTGCTATCTGCATGGATTTATTGGACATTTAGGGGGAATGATGGTGACAGAATTAAAGCAGTTTGAATTTGAGCTAGCCACGCAGGACGACGATCTTGTTCCAGTATCGTCTTTGCTTGATAAGAATAAAATATTGGTTTTGTTTTTCTATCCAAAAGATTCAACCAGTGGTTGTACCAAAGAGGCAGAGGATTTTAATAGTTTGCTGGATAACTTTAAGCAGCTGGGTGTATCTGTTGCCGGAATATCAAAAGACAGCGTAAAATCTCATATAAAATTTGCTGAGAAATTAGATCTTAAATACCCATTATTTGCAGACGTTGAACAGTCTGTTTGTCATATGTTTGATGTTATGAAGGAAAAAAGCATGTATGGGCGCACCTATATGGGTGTTGAAAGGTCGACATTTGTTCTAAGTAATGATTTATCTATTATTAAAGAATGGCGAGGAGTGAAAGTGCCTAATCATGCACAATCTGTACTTGACTATGTTTCTGATTATTTGAGTAATAACAGTGAATAAAATAGGTCTTGGCTCAATTATTGCCATGACGCTTGTTTCTGTAGCAAACATTCGTAATTTACCCAATATTGCTTCTCATGGACCGGAACTGGTATTTTTTGTAACGCTTGCTGCTATTTTCTTCCTAATTCCTGTCGCACTGGCTTCTGGTTTTCTCTCGTCTCGGCATAAGGAAACGGGTGGTGTTTACTTGTGGGTGCGATCTGTTTTTCCTGTTGAAGTGGCATTTTTGGCTGCTTGGCTGCAGTGGATTGAGAATGTTTTTTACTATCCTGTGCTTTTGATTTTTATCGCTGAGAATTTTCTGTCTCTATTTTTTGATGGAGTGATAAATAGTCAATATGTTTTTGCCGTTATTCCTGTTGTGTTTATTGTGATGACATATATTAATACCCGCGGTATTTTTGTATCGGCTCGTCTGTCAAGAATTTGTATGGTGTTAGGCTTGTTGCTTCCAGTTGTATTGATTCTGATGGCTTCTGCTTATCATCTCCTCTATGCACCTGTCGTTGTTCCCCAATTACATCAGCTAATGCCAAGTTCGGCTGACAATATCACCCAGATTGTTGTATCTGTTGTGGTGATGTTTTGCGGGATTGAAATAGCAACCGTGCATGCGGGTGACGTTGAGGATGCAAAAAAAACATACCCAAGAGCTATCTTTCTCTCAAGTGTAATGATCTATGCATTTATGATCTTAGGGGCACTGTCTTTGGTGATTCAAGCAGATGGTCCAATTAATGAGATAACAGGTCTAATCTCATTTTATAAACAGTCTTTTGGTTCTAATAATAGCGTGCTCGTTGGGTTTATCACACTGCTAATATTGCTAGGCCAGATCGGTGGCCTGAATAACTGGATTATCTCACCTGTAAGATCATTGCAAGTTGCTTTTTCTGAACATCCAAACTTATCAAGACATCTACCAGCTAATCCAGATGATGCAACGACCCGTTTATTATGGCTTCAGGCTGCATTAGTGATGCTGATTTGTTTGATTTTCCTGAATGTTTCAACTCAGGTTGGCTATTTTATATTTAATGAGTTAATTGTTTTATTGTATATGCCGATGTACATAATTATTTTATTAGCAATGTGTGTTGATCATCAGGTGGATACTGAATATTCCCTTGAGATCTGGGGCGGAAGAAAAACACGCTTTGTCATGGCTTTTTTAGGTATAGGAATGTGCTTATTTGTAATGGGTCTTAGTTTACTGCATAAGCCATCACAATTTTCAGGGTATACATTATTTGAATATCAGCTTATGGTGGGAGTACCATGGCTTATTTCAATGTTTTTTCCATTCATTTTAGGATTGCTCAGTGTTAAAGGCAGATAGATTTGATGTAATAAAGCGAGCAACATTGTTATGTGCGTCAATGAATTTTTTATTGGGTGTGATTCAGCTTGCCGCTGGCTTTATCTTCTCTTCTTGGGCACTATTTGCTGATTCTCTTCATACTTTGACTGATATTGGTTGTGATCTTGTGATTTATATTGCAGCTTGTTATTCAGCTGAGCCTCCAGATAAGGAGCATCCTTACGGACATTATCGGATGGAAACATTGGCGTCAATGTTGATGGGGGCAGTTTTGCTCGTGATCGCGTCAATATTGATTTGGGAGGTTGCAGCCAGCTTATTTTTTGATACATCAATTACAGGGCCAATAATCGGTAAGGGTCTAGTCGCTGTTGCCTGCTATAGTGTAATTCAAAATGAGCTTTTATATCAGTATTGTTATTATCGCGCAAAACAAATTGACTCTGATCTTCTGAAGGCAACGGCACTGCATCAGCGCTTGGATGCATTTAGCTCAATTATCGTATTAGTTGGAGTTGTGTTTCATGAGTTTGGTGTAGAGCATGCAGATATGATTGCTGCTTTGATCATCGCACTCATGATATTTAAAATGTCATACAAAATAATTAGGGATGCTGCCAATGAATTAATTGACTTGAGTGTGAGTCAAGAAACATATGATCTTATCCTTAACGCGGTTGAAAATGTCAGTGAGGTACGTTGTTGTAATCAGCTTCGATCTCGACAGGTTGCTGGAAGTATTCGTCTTGACTTAATGTTAACATTAAATCGTGATATCACACTCGTTCATGCCTGTGAGATTAAAGAGGCAACAAGGAAGGCAATTAATGACCTTAAGCTGCCGGTAATAGATATTGTCATTGATGTTAGCTGTGAAGAAATAAAGAGTGATCCAGCCAGTTAGGTTCTCTTCCGTAAATAATGACAAGGTCACCTTTGTGAATAATATTAGATAGTTTTTCATAATCATTAGGTGAAAGGGCAAGGCACCCCCAGCTTCTTCCTATCCGCCCATGCTGCTTTATGAACTTTTCATTGACGTAATTTGCAGAATGAATGACTAGGTGTCTATTTTTGGCATTATCATTGATACCTTTTTCAAGACCCTCTAGTACGATTGACTCACCGTGAGAACCGATATACTTATCTCCAATCATAAATAGTCCCACAGAACTTTTATGTGACCCTGCTGCGTTAGAAAAATACTCAGGGATATTCTTGCCTGATAATTGACCATGAGCAACCCAGCAATTTTGTAAGATGACATTATTTGATGAACTATAAAGCCATAGTCTTTGTTCACTAGAGGGAGCGCTAAAATCAACTAAAACAAAATATTTAGGGGGATTAATTGTTTGGTATTCAGAGGAAAGTACAACTTTATGAAGAGTATTCTTAATATGTAAAGGTAACTCATTTGCCTTGAGGTTCGCCGCAAAGCTTAACAGAAAAAGCATCAGTGAGTAAAAAAAGCATTTTATATGTTTCATTTTTAATATGCTAATGACCTGAGATTAATTAATTATTAACCTAGTTTTTTAGCTGTGATGGAATACCATTTGATTGAGTCCTTTTCGGGGCGTTAAATGGAACTGGGTCACTGTGATCGATGTTGTTTTTAATTAGCTCATGATCATGATGTGCGTATGCAGGGTGCGTCTCTATAAAGATATAACCATTTTGAGTCCCAATTTTTACTGAGTGATGAATGATAGTGACTGTTTCACTTGGCCCAATCATTCTAAATAGCAGCTGGATATCTTTATTATACATTCGGATACATCCTGAGCTGGCATATTTTCCGATCGACCGTTCATCGTTGGTTCCATGAATAATGATGCGTGGAAAGCTTAAGTAGATTGCATAATTTCCAAGCGGATTATCAGGTCCTGGACCGACGGTCTCAGGTAAATCTACCCCGTACTTTGTTTGATAGTGACTACGGATTGACTCTGGTGGTATCCATATCGGCCTGGCTGCTTTTTTAACAACATTTCCCTCAAATAGTGGTGTTCTCCATCCACCTCTGCCAACGCTCACAGGTGCGGTAAAAACATATTTGCCATCAGGTGTGAAGTAATAAAGGCGAGGCTCTGCAGTATTAACAACAATTCCTTGTCTCATATTTTCTGGTGGAAGAATAAAAAGTGCAGGGATAATGATCTCACGAGATTTTCGAATGACCTCCTTTACCCCTGGATTTGCAATCCTCAGTTCCTGATATGAAATGCCATACTCCTGAGCAATATCGTGCAAGTTATCACCTTTATTAGCTTTAATAATAAACAGTTCTCCAATAAGATCGTCTTGATTTAGTGGGAGCCGATACATTTGAGCTTGGGCGGCGCCAAAAATTGAAATGAATATAAGTATGTAAAATGTCTGCTTCATTCTTTTTTTTTCTTTTTTTGTATTATAGAATAAATAATTATTCTATGCAGGGTTATAGTGTCAATTTCTCAAATAAGATTTTCTGAATCGATGGACTTTAAAGGCTTATGTGCGGACCTTGAGAGTAAAGGCTCTCTAAATAACGGCGATGATACCGTTGACACCCAAATATATTTGTATTTTTCACAAAAATTTAAACAGTGCTCACAAGCCACTGCTTTTGACAATATTATTACTTTTCACTATCATTCTCACGACGTGCTATGGCAGTGTTTAAGGTTTTTTATCGCAAAAGGTACGGTGCCTGAAAAGCTCAGTAAATCAGCGAATTTATTTCTGCATTATATTTTTCTTATTGGATTTCAAAAAGAAGGGTTTGCTAGTGTCCAAAGTAATGATCTTTGTGATACCGTTGCAGGGTTTATGCAACATCAATATCAGGAACAATGGGAAAAATTTGAAAAAATGACTCTTATTGATGCCTTCAGTGAATTCTATCAATTTGTATCAGATAAACAAAAGATCCCTATCCCTGAATTTAAATTGGCAAAATCTCCTTGCCAGCGAAGTATTGTGCTGATCAAATTGTTGCTTTATCTTATTCCAGTATTTATGGTTTGTGCAACGTATAACAATTATTTCATGGCAGTCACAGGTCTGTGTTTTGTTATGAGATTGGCCTTACTTTACAAAGTAAACAACGAGATTATTAATCAGGAATATGTTGACAAAGAAAATACAGAAGCCTTCTCTGATACTATTCACAGTAGACTGATAACTAACATGAGAAATCCTAAAAAAAAATCTAACAACGAGATTAATAATCAGGAATATGTTGACGAAGGAAATACAGAAGCTTTCTCTGATACTAATCATAGTGGACTGATGACTAACATGAGAGAACATCGTAATGGAAGTCTACTTGTTGTACCTAGTGTGAAAAATACTTTGTCATGATACACATTCTTAACCACTATTTATGGACCTACCCAATCCCTTTTATTATGCTTGTTATGGGAGTGATATTTACATATCGCCTCAGGGCACTGCCTCAAAGAAGATTTTATCAGGGCTTTTTATATTTGTTTGAGAGGCCAGACAGCAAAAAAGGTGTCTCTCCTTTTAAAGGATTAATGGTGGCAATGGCGGGGACTGTTGGTACTGGAAATATTGCTGGTGTGGCAACTGCAATCACTTTAGGAGGACCAGGTGCATTGTTCTTTATTTGGATGATGGGTTTGCTTGCTTTGGCAATAAAGTATGCTGAAACATGGTGTGCAGTTAGATACCATATTAAAAACAAAGAGGGTTATGTTGGCGGTCCATCTTATTATATTCAGCAAGCCTTTAAAGGGAAGTTTGGTTTATATCTTGGTATGGCTTATATGCTCTTTGTATGTGGATCAGGCCTTGGGATAGGCTCTATGGTTCAATCTAATTCTGTTGCAAGTGCTGCCAAAGTAGCCATTAATTGTCCTGAATATTTGACCGGCATGCTTTTAGTTATGGTGGTTGGCTTAGTAGTTTATGGTGGTATTCAGCGAATTGCTGTCTTATGTGCATTTTTGGTACCTGTTATGATCGTCATTTATTTTTCTGTGACGGTGGGAATCCTTCTACTGAATATTAAGCAATTGCCGGATGTGCTGAGTTTGGTTATTCATTCCGCTTTTAATGGACAAGGGGCCACCAAAGGGTTTGCTGGTGCGAGTATTTGGGCGGCCATGCATTATGGCTTATCACGCGGAATATTTGCCAATGAAGCAGGGATGGGCAGTGCGGCAATTGCTCACGCCTCTGTTGATACACATTTGCCTGTTAGGCAGTCTTATATTGCTATCGTGGGTACGTGTATTGATACTTTTATTGTTTGCACACTGACCGGTCTAGTTGTTCTATTGAGTGGTCAGTGGATGGATGGGCAAACTGGCTCGGTGCTGACCGCCTCTGCAATTGTACAATTTATCGGGCCGGTAGGATTTTCTATTGTTATGGTGTGTTTGGTTTTGTTTGCGCTATCAACGATTCTTAGTTGGGGTTATTACACGGAAGTAGTGATTTTATGTTTTTTTAAAGAGTGGGTTTTAAGCATTTACCGATTGATATGGCTGCTTGGGATTTTTGTTGGAGCAATGCTTGATCTTCATTTTGTATGGGAAATTGCGGACTTATTTAATGGACTCATGTTGGTTACTAATATGATGGCTTTGTTCATATTAACATCTAATTCAATGATAAATAATGTGAATAATGAATAGTCAAGAAATTGCCTTGCTTCATGATGGTAGATTTAATACCATCTAAATGAAAGTAATTCTCATTTAGCGATATGGAAAATTTGTCACACTACTTAAATATAGCGCTTTCGGCCGCATCAGCATCAGCTCTCTCGATGGTATATGTATCGGTGCTGGCTTCGATGAATCTGCCTTTTACTGTCTTGCTTATCGCATTTAATATCAGTTTCTATATATTGTATCGTGTCTCTTCTGGTTGCTGGAGTGATATATCTCAATCGCTAAAAAATACAAATATAATGCAGACGCTTTCTATTTTTATTTTGTTTATTTTATCAGCTTTAGCAATTTATCCTGAATTTTATTATGCGCTGAATATTCCAGCGGGCTCTTCGTTAGTTATCTTTGGTAAGTTATTCAGCGGTATCGCGTCACTTGGATTTGGGCTACTACTGTTGAGGAACGCGCTTGAATTGATCCAAAAGCTGAGTCAGGCATCGCGTGGGCACGAATTATTATGGGTCTGCATCTTCTATATTGGCACCGTCTGGTGTCTAGGAAGCTATCTAGGAGTCATGCCGGTTACAATTCCCTTAATATATAATATACAAATTGTAATTATCAGCTTAATCGCTTTATTTAAGGTTAATAAGAATTATCTCATATCTTACTGGAATGAGATGACGCAAGGGGTTATGAAGGGAAATCACTTTTTTGCTGTGCTGCGATTTATATCGCGAATCGTTGACCGCATGATTGCATTTGTGTTGACATCACTGCATTTTTTAGCAGAGAGCTTCTTGCCAGCTGCCGGCATTTTAAGAAGCCCACTATCACTGCCTTTTGCGATTAGCGCGCAGACGCAGGCTATATTCCTATTATTTACTCTGACTATTGCTGAGGCGATGCAGGATTTTGAGGCGGTTGTAGGGACAGACCTTGCTAACGAGATGCCTGTAGGGGGAAAGCAGTCTTTCAGTCGATTTGTGATCAGTTCATTATTTATTGTATCGATGATAGGGTTAACCTACTTCAACTGGCTAACATGTCTAGCTACCTATCTATCGCTGAGACTCGTTGTGCCATATTTCATTGATTCTGAGATCGCCACTATTGATAGACAACGTTTCCGTGAATTATATCATACTATCACTTCATCGCTAACGCTTGATAGGATTGCTGTTGTTATAGTTACTGCTCTTGCAGGATACTGCGCTGCATACGAAATAAAAATGTTACTGCCACTAAGTGTCCCCCTTTTATATGCATTTGCTGTCTCTGGGGCATATGTGGAATCTTCTGTCTACATAGACTCTATCGAGAGAGTAAATAACGCGCAAAAATCTGAGTCAATAAACGCAGATTCAGCAAAAGAGATTCACTATAAAAATCAAAATAATCATGCGGGTATAACATCTTTAGCCGCTTTTGTATGCGGTCAATAATAATGTAATTAATACAAATTTACACATAATTTATTAATATCTGTAGGTAATATGCTCAGGAGGGTGTTGGCTACTATAGCACGAAGTGGTTGTTTTGTGTTTATATTGAGGTGACCCTAATGGTATTTATTATGCGTAAAAATGGGAAACCTAGAGATAATGCCAACCTAGCTGATGTTGTAGTGATCGGAGGTGGCATACAAGGCTCTGAGATTGTTAGAAAGCTTCTTTCTACACCAGACACCCAGAATGTTAAACTAATCGACCAATCAAGTAAATTGTTTAACGGTGCTAGCAAAGCCATGGCAAGAAGAATCTCTGATGGCGGTCATTATCCTGACTGTGCAACAAGAGATTATTTTAAGTTAGGGCTCAAAGAATTTAAACGAGTATGGAAAGAGGATAGTGTCGTTTTTGGTGGTTATAACTTTGATGACACCAAATCTTTACTATCAGGAAAAAAAGTTAAGACAGATGATGACGAATGTTACTATGTTGTCCTAAAAGAAGACATTTCTTTATACTCCCCGGAAGATCTTGTTGCAGTTTATTCTACATCACTATCAAGTTGGGCATCTGAGAAGCTTAAAAAAATGCCTGAATGCGTTAAGATAGTTGATACATCAAATTCAGATGAAAACGATCATAATAAATATCATACCCGTAATGAAGGTCCTGTTTCATTATATTTCAGTTTGGATGAGGGTATGCTAGGACTTGAAGACGAAGCAAACCAACTCTTTGATTCTGACAATAAAGTTCACATGAAAATTAAGATTGATAGTGAAGCCAGTACATTAGAAGAATTCAAGGATTCACTAATAAAGGAGTTAATTGATACGAAATGGAACGCTGCCAGGGAGGTTTCCACTATAGAATTACCACTACATCGAGATTGCTCAGAACTTGAGAATGATGCAAATAAATTGTTACGAGAGTACAAAAATCAACGTGTTTTAACTGATTCAGAGGTTGATGACTTACTAGAGAGCTCTCCTAATCTCTTTAACAAAGAGGATGTTTACAAGGTTCTGCGATCTCCTGAGGATGGTGTACTTAAACTTGATAAGCTGATAGAAAAATACAATGATCATTTTTCAAATATGGAGAAGCAAGGAAAGCTAAACATAAGCCTGCAGCACTGGGTTCATAGTATAAAGCCCGTTACGGCTTTTATAATCGGCCAACCTGATAGCTCGGTTGACCGCCGTGTACATGCTAATGCTACTCTTAAGGCCATTGTTAAATCAGCCTTTAGAGACTTTGTTTATTCACTTAAATCGAACGATCAAGACAGTTCCTCATATCAAACAAAGAAAGATATCACTGGTTTTCTTGATAAAATTTCTGGTAACGGCTTCGAGGAATTAATTGCGGACACTGCTGAACAATTAATGGAGACTGTACCTTCAACAGACGTAGTTCATGAACCTAATAATAGTGACTTGCTCTGTGAAGGTTTTAAGCTTATTTTTGGCTTAAAGTATGATTCTAAAACAAAGACTACTGAACCAACTATTAATGCCTGTAAACAAGTTATTATATCAGCTTATGAAGGCATTGATCGCATTGCGCACAATTCTGATCTCTCAAGTAAGTGGATACCTTCAGATAATAGTACTTCTTCTGACAAGCGAGCACTTAATAGTTCTGACTATTCAGACATTACAGACACAGACACTATAGAAGGATCTTATGATACAGATCGCGACTCCTGTGATGAGCAACCATCATCTGGCAATAATTCTTTTAGTACACCTAAAAATTCTAAGAAAAACAGCTCATATCAAGAAAATCGTACACCAGAATCAACAACAACAGATAAAGAGATTTATTCACCTCCACAACGCAATTTCCCCCCCATGGAAGGTGTAAGAAATACAATTTCTGACTCAGAGTACTCAAATAATGACTCCAGCTCCACTGATCCTCAGAGTCCGAGTTCACACGATGAGGTTAGTTCAGAGATAAGCAGCAGCACACAAGATAACTCACTAGAACCACAAACAAAAGATCTAATTTGGAGCTTGCACACAAAAAATGATCGTAGAAAGTTTGCAGTTCTTCTTCAAACAGGTCGTAGACAGTCAGTTACTTTCGTCCAGGGTCCTCATAGCTCATGTCTCAAAAAGTTTTGTACTGCAGAATTTGTAACAAATGCAAATCTTGGTGATTCACCATGGGATCAAAGCATAAAGTTGATGATGGATAGTATCAATATTGAGAACTCATACAAGCTAAGTAATATGAATTTCATAAGAACTTGGTCTGCTATATACTCTGATATTATCTTGTTCCGTAGAACACCTGTGATCCCTGATATTACTAAAAGAGGCAAGGATGATAACTCATCACCATCACTTCAAATGTCCGGTTCGCTTAAGCTCCAAAGAGACCACATTGATAAAAATTTCTCTGGATTAAATAAACACATTGATATGAGATTAATCCAAATGTACTGGGCAATGATCATATCTGACTTCTTTTCATTGATATATGAGATCGATCAGAATATAGAAATTGATGCTTCTGAGAGGTTCTCTCATATTCCTGATAAATTTAAAACAGAAGCTTCACGTGGTGTTCATAGCATAGACTACCCATATCTTTGTAAATTTACACATAAGCCAACAAAAGAATGGATACTTCGTTATGCAGATTACATACACCTGATAATGTCTGATATAACAGATGAAACACTCATGTCGTTTTCAAAAAATGTTGTGGATTCACTATTCGATGTGGTATTCATTGAGGTTAAAGACAACACCATGTCAGATGACGAGCTAAGTAAAGCAGATGACGAGCTAAGTAAAGCAGATGACGAGTTAAGAGATGCTAGTTACGAGTTAAGAGCTGCTACGATAACTGATTTCATTAATGATGAGAGAATACCAGAGGATATGAAACACACGATTAAGTATTTTTCTGGGATAAATGGAACTATCAAGCACAACGAGAAACATAACCTATATATTAAAAAAGTCTTCGATACAGTTTTTGGACTGCGTATATCTCAGGCTGCATCAACGTTTATTCCAGATATATCCCATTCTGTATTTCAGTCAGATAAGCCAGGACACAATGAGGACTCTATTAGGTTATTTGATATTCTCTTTTATGAGCTTAATAAAATTCATGCTTTAAGAGACGCTAGCCACTTAAATCGCATAAATAATTTTGGTTTTGATAAAGTGCTTTATGGTGCTGTGATACGTCCTATATCTAATGGAGAAAGTGGCTCAGCTGCTGAGTGGATATCAAGTAAAGATTCATCAGCACATAAATGCAACCTTGAAGAGCCTGGTGAGCCCAGCCTTGGAGCGATAACTGTTCCTTGTTATAAGTTCTGGCATGCCTCTATTAATGCAGATAAAGCGCTTGCAGCTTCTGAAAAGCATAAGGAGTATCAGTCTGTATTGACAAAGATGCTACCAGGCTTTGTAGATAATATTGTAAATACCCATTTTTTAGTACCTCCAACGAGCCTACTTGTGAGGATTATGCAAAACAGAATCTTTTCCTACTTTTATGGTAGATCAGATGGGTTTATAACTGGTAAGCCTCTTATTGATATTATTTCTCATCAAATTGACAATTTTATAAATGTGTTTTTAAATTACTCTAATGTGCTTATTGATTTCCGTGATTTTTGTGAGTCTCGGTCAAAGGCGCGTTCAAATTACTCAAATGTGCTTGATGAGTTCCGTCTTGTTGATAAGGCTCGGTCATCTAGTAGTTTTGATAAGGGTGATACATCAAATAGCCCTCATAGCAATATTGCAATATCTCAGTCACCAAGTCGTACATACAAGCGTGCTGATAGTGCAGATAATGTCAATAACCGCTATAATCACTAATCATGAGCGAGCTTTTTGTCACTAAAATGAGTATCAACGATCAGCATAACGACATACAAGCTGAGTCTGTAATCCAGACTTTGCCAGTTCCTCTCGCATTAGTAGAGTATAATTTTAATATTATACTATCTAATACAATGTTCGATTCTGTTTTTTCATCTGGCAGGAAAATTACCTCACTTTCAGAGACGAATATTGATCACCTAATTATCAGACGATTGATGCAAGGCGTTAGCGTATCTGAGAATATTGAAGAGGGGGATGCAATATACGCTTTAAAAATACTTCCTCACTCGAGCCAGGGCTTATACCTACTTTGCGCACAGAATGTAACAAATGAAAATAGACTTGAGAAAGAAGTTCACTATTCAAAGGAGCTCTTACAGACTATTGTAAACAATCTTCCACAGTACATTTTCTGGAAGGACTCTAATTCAAAGTTTCTCGGTTGTAATCAGTCATTTGCACTCTCTGCTAAAAAGAATTCTCCTGCTGATATAGTTGGAAGTACTGATCGTGAAATGCCATGGAGAAACAGTGCAGAAAAGTACATCAGAGATGATGTGAAAGTTATAAAGAATGGTAATCCGATTCTTGGTTTTGAAGAGTGGCATACAGCGAAAGATGGTGAGAAGAGAATCGTTAAAGTAGATAAAATACCATACAAACTTAACGATAGTGATACAGGTCTTATCGGTATATATATCGATAATACTGAGAACTATCGTCTTAAAAAGAATTTTGAGAAAGCAAACAGTGAGCGTAACTTTTCTCAAAAGGTTTTATCTGATTTTATCCTTAATATGCAGCATGATATCAGAACACCACTAGCCGGGATAATTGGATTAAGTGAGATCATTCTATCATTGAAGAGTAATGATATGTCAGATATTCATAGTGCAACGTCAGATATTGCTAAGTCAGCGCAAAAACTTCTCTCTTATTGCGAGTCAATGGTTGAATTTCATAAGCACAACCAAGATAATGACTCATTTCCTGAGATCACTGATATTGAGCATTTACTAACAGATGTCATTGATATTGAGCGTCCTGCTGTTCTTGCAAAATCGCTTGAAATTTCCTACGAGATTAAACCTAAGAATACTCAGATTATTGTGGATAAATCCAAACTTCACAGAGTGCTTGTTAATCTTGTTAGCAACGCGGTTAAGTTTACAGAAGATGGAAGTATAAATGTTACCGCTGAGGTGATACTCGATAAGGTTAAGATGCGTGATGCGCTATTGCGTATAAGTGTAAAAGATTCAGGTATTGGGATAAAAAAAGACAATCTTGCTTATATTTTTCAGGAATTTTCTAAAGTGACGCCTTCCTATAAAGGAGAGTCTACGCTTAACTCTGGACTCGGCCTTCGCCTTGTTAAATGCCTGGTCGATACAATGGGTGGTGATATTAGAGTTGATTCTACGCCGGGCCTTGGAAGCTGTTTTACTATCGACATTCCAACTAAACTTCCTTTGGGCTCCCTTTATGGCTGTGAGTAAATCTTCTGTTTTGTCTTTTTTATAAACCGGTAGTTGACTCGACCATTACCTGGTCTTCCCAATCTCCATTTCCAACACCTGGGTATATATTCAAATACATTGCTCTTAGGCAAACAATGGGTAGGGGAAGCCATGGTAGGCACTGGATATCAGAGGATGGTGGATTATACTTATCTTATCAATTCTTAATCAATGGTATTTGTAGACAGTCACCGCTAAGGCGCTTACTAGATGTTGTTGTAAGGGAATTATCATGCTTTAAGTTAGATGTAAGGATTAAGCAGCCAAATGATTTATTATTAGAAGAGCGAAAATTTATGGGCGTTATTGCCCATCAGGAGAGCATTGCAGGGGATACCTATCTCACATTAAGCGTAGGGGTCAATGTCTCTCAAAAAGATCTTCCACTGCAATTCACATCTCTTAATCAATATACGAATGTTGAGCCTATTGTCATTGAACAATTAATTGATAAGTGCATCATAGAGATTTACAACTCTATGGGCGCCTTTTAACAGGAAGATAATCGGGCCTTTTGCTTAATTTTTTGACATATTTTTTATGTGTTAAGAAAATGTCTCTTCGCTTTTCTTGTAGTGTTTTATCCGGTCCTATATCTTTTTCACGTATGTTTTTAAGACTTGATAGTAGCTCATCTCGTGTTTTGTCTGATGATTTGGTATGGGAAAACCATTCTGCTATAATTTCGATCATTCGTCTGATCATTAGACCGATATATTCTAAATTAGTGGTTTTAGAATTCAGAATAATATTCATCTCACCAAGGAGTTCTGGAAATATAGTAGCAAGCTTTTTACTTGAGTTAATACTGACTGCCCAGCTATCGAGCTTACTCATCAGCTTTTGCAGGTCATTAATATCCTCTTTGTTACTCTGATCAAGCGTCTGACAAAATACATTGACACGTTCTTTGAGTAAATCGATATACAAAAGCATCTCACACTTGTATGAAAGGTCTGAATAAGAATGCTCATCCAGTTTCTTTTTAACGTGTTCAATAGACAATTCAAGCTCATCGGTTGAATTGTTGTTTCCAAGTTCATTGTTTAAAGTATCGATGACCGCATTATATTGATTCATTACCAGATGGTTTGAGGGCATTCTGGACGCTGTGATTTTTTTAGCCAGACCATTATATTTTCTGTTAAGCTCAAACAGTTTACCTATCTCTACATTTGATTCTTTAACAACATTATGGGTTATATCTTCAATATTATTGGGAGCTAATAACGATTCCTCTCTTGCTTTTTTAACGGCTCTTGCAATAACTTTTTGTTTTTCAGCTCCAATGATAGCCCCAGCAGCTGTATTTGCAGGATTTATACCAGCCAACTTACGATTTATTTCTCTTTCAATATACTGCATTTTACCCGCATACGCCTTTTCTTTATTTGCGGTATTCAGTTGAGATATTTCATTGATCATTGATTGACATATTTTAGATTTAATCTCATTGCCGCGTAATTTTGAGTCGATTAACTGATTGATTTTTAGTCTACTTTCTATAAGGTCCAGCTTCTTTAACTGAAAATCCTCTCTTGTTTGCAGTTCCCTTGTATATAAATCAATATCATAAAGCATGTCGATCTGGTATAGGTATGGCTGTAATAATTCGTATGATCTTAAAAAGGTTATCTTCTCCTCTTCACTAATAAAGTCATGTGTTTCTTCAAGCTGTGAATAGGCACGGTTGATAAGTGCTACGTCAGAGGCAAGATCTTCTTCGTTATATTTCATAATCTCGTTCTTTAAATATTGCTCTCGTTTTTCGTGAATATTTATTTTTGACTGCAAGATTAAAACGGTTCCTCTATCGATGCCCTTGGTATTTTCAATGCACTTATAAAGGATATCACTGACAGTGTTAAATAAATTTGTGACATCAGAGCGGGGCTTCAGCCCCAGTTCAATTTGAGTAATATCGCTCAGATGACTAAGCCCTTGTGTCATAGTATCAACCGCCTCATTAAACCTCTCTACAGAGATATTTTTCACATCGATCATACATAATATAATTTCATTCAAACCATTTTTTAATTTCAGTAATGAGGTTTTGTCAGACACTGCGGTCACTTTATTGTCAGTTATATTTTTAATAGTGCTTAGAGCTAATTCCACATTTTCCCTATTACCAATCTGCTTTGATCCAAGATGAACTGGTAATGCAAATAAAAGATCAACTATTTTATCTGCTGGTAAAGACTCTACAATCGCCATTTGTGTTGCTAGATCCATACTCATGAGATCTGTTATCGTTATCTCGGAATGGTTCTCGACTTTGAGTACGGGCGGTTCAATGATTGCTTTTGGTGTAGTAGTATTTTCAATCATTGGAATAACACCACGCTGCACACTTTCAACAATACTCAATTGATGCTGCCATCGGCTAACAATATCTTGCTGGACCTGTTCCTCCTGCGGCGCATCTAACAGATTTGACTGTATAAATGGTAGTCCATTTAAGGGGTGCAAAAGTTCTTTTGCTGCACTGACAATATTAGACACACCTGGTGAGCTTTTTATCTCATTGAGATGGATTAATCCAGAGTTAATGCTACTAAATAGAGAGTAAATCACTTTTATTACAAAGTATGATTTAACATCTATGGTTTGAGCACTTTCATAGTGCTTGTATTGTTCTACACTTTGAAGACCATCTCTAATTTGCTCAAATGCCAGTAACGCACGCTGATAATTTGCACTAATTGGATCACTTTCATATAGTGTCTCATAAGTTTTCTTATGACCAATTATTTCAAGTGCAACGGGATCTATGACATTTTCTGTAACGAAAGGTTTAAATTTTTTCTCAATAAAGTCGTTCATTTTTCTAGACAAATTTAGGTTAGATAGACGCCTAAAAATAGTATGATCGCTATCGACTTTGAAATTTTCATTACGGAAGTTATTTATATCGATGTATTTATACTCTGTGAGAAAATCTTGCTCTATTTCTAATTGCACTTTTTCTTCTAGAGTAGTCATTTTTTCTTCTATTTCACCTTTTAGCATCATTGCATCATGGAATTGTTCATCTGTAAGCGGATCGTCTTTATAGTTCAGTAAACTCCTATAGTTATCAAATTTTAAATGATCCATCGCTTGCAGAGGGGAAATTGCAGCAAATAATGAATCACTGGAATGGTCTTTTAATTTAACCATTTGATCCAGTGACATCATAGATTGACGAAGATTTTGTATGTCTGAAAAAAGTTGCGCACCTTGAACTTGAGTTTCATTGAGTGAGATACGTTTTATTGCTTTTTTATAGGTCAGTAATGTTCCCGATATCTCAAGAAGTGCTTTGTTGATTTTTTTCCGCATCCCTTTTGTTTCATTATCATTGTGTGGTTTTTCTGAAACCTGCTCTTCTAGAGTATCAAATAGATAAGATGCATATTCATCAACACTTTTATATTTGACTAATTTTGGAATTTCGACAGATTGAGCAATTGTGTCTAATTGGTTTAGAAATATTTGTTCATAATCTTTGTATAATGATCTTATCCGGGTGTCTTGCTGGAGGAGTTTACCTGTGGCATCAACAAGATCCTGTTGTGTCCTTTTAAGCACACGACCTTGATCAGCTACCATTGTGCTTATTTTACTAGTGTGCTGGATAAAATTGCCAGCCATTTGAAGAATACGCATTAATGGGTACTGCTCAGCTATCTGCTCTTTACTATCAATCTTGATTTTAAGCTGTGATACATCCTCACTGCTCAAGTTATCGATATACAGGCATATAGTCTCTATGGGAATTTTCATGTTTTTTATTTGTGGCATTTTTGGTAGTTGTGATTTATTTGAGATATCGTAACTACGTATCATGCTGCAATAATTCGATATTATATCAAGACTTTCCTCTGGTACATGTTGTCTTATTAATTTATACGTATCTTCAAGGTTAGGAGAGAGTGATATTAGTAAATACTCATCAATTTCGTTACCAAACTCTCTTAACATATGCGGTCTTACATATTGGTATAACATTGACAGTTCAAGCTTATCCTCAGGCGATAATTTACTGATTTCTCCTCCTGTATTTATTCCAGAAAGGACCGTATCGTTTTTACTGAGAATTGCAAAAAAGCGAGTAGTTGCAAGATGAACTTTATTTGCTTTGGTGTAGTCATCAAAATATTTTTTCTCATCCATTTTTAATACATCATGAAGTCTGTCATAAATCAATTCATCATTCGTCTCACTGTAGCGTTCTTTTAAATCAGTCTTTTTATTTTCAATATGTGCGCCAATAAAACGATTGACAGTCCTTACCCCATCAATAATTGACCCTGACTCTCGTTCAAGTTTAGAGCTTGATGATAATGATTGTGAAAGCACGCTATTAATGGTGTTAATTGTTGTCATTGTTGGTGCTAGAAGAACATTTCTCTTTAATAAAAGACTTTCTTCAAGAGCACAAACTTCACTTATTAAACTGGGCATAAGCTCAGTTTGAAAATTTTGAAGCACAGACGCGATTGCTGGATTAGCATGGTGAGTTAATTGGTGTGACTCGGATATTGCTGTAATTAAGGTCTTCAGCACGCTTACAATGCCAGATGTATTAGCAACGTATCCAGATGAGTAGTCAATACTATCAAGGCGCTTAATAATCTCATTATAGTTCTCTATTAACAGGCTGTCTTTACTTGTATCTTTCCTGGCTAATTCAGAATTAAGTGCTTCATTAATTAATCTTAAACACTCAGGAATAGAAGATAATAGTGTTGCTACATTGGAATTACTAGATGCAGTAAACTTGTCAGAATTGATTACACCCAATGTTACTGTTTCGTCTTTTTTCAAACACAATGTTTGGTAACTTTGATCCATTGCAGCACGGTATTGATTTAGTCGCCCCAATAAAATAGAGCTCTTTGCCGTCAGACCATCAATTCGATCACCAATGATTCCTTGGATAAAGTCACTTTTGTTGATGTCATTGACCGCATCAAATATTTGGTGGACACTTTTGTACAAAATGGGCACTGCGCTCATTACAATATTAATTGCAGATTGTCCTTCTTGAATATTAACATCATCAAGTCGGCTTAAAGATAGCTCTGCTTGTCGAAGAGAGTTGAGAACTCTTTTGACTAAGCGGATATTTGATGAGTCACTGGCATGTATATGAAGATCACTATCCAGCCCCGTGTTTGATGCCATTTGGGTGACCGTTTCGTTGAAAACTGATTTGTTTGATAGCTCATTAAGTATATGCTCTCGAACCATTCTACAATTAGCGCCAAGACGTAATTCATTTTTTATCCAGATTACCCATGTTAATAAATATCTACGAGAATCAAATTGGCTTAATTGCTCAAGGACACTTGGATTATTATCATGCATTTTTTCTATCCTTATTATCAATATAATTATAGCATTGCTTACTGAGTTAATTGTGTTATAGGGATATATTTATTACTATTTCGCTACCATTGCTTTAATCACCTTTTGATCCCATATTTGGCGTTGCTGTTTAAAAAAGTCAGGATTATTATCAATAGGGTCAGTGATATAGAATTTAATCCACGCAGTGAACTCTGGGTTTGCATAGGTATACTTCGTTTGCTCCCATACATTTCTCACGATGGGACTACTGATAAACATTCTGAAGCACATAAACCATCCAGCAAAACGAGTACTGGAAATTCTCTCTAGATCAGCTTTATTATTGATTTCAAATTTATTATCAAGATCAAACAACCTGATCACATTGACCATTTGCTGAATGAATTTAGCGCTATAGTGCCATGCTTTTTCGTTGCCTTGAAAGGGGATATACTTAACGGGAATATTTAAACTATTCCACTGATCTTGATCAAGAAATTTGCCACTATTTGATACGCTTTTGCTAAATATCTCTTCGTATAGGGGATTGATTTCTGGATAGTTCATTGGGTCTGACTCCCAGGTTCCAATGACGATTTTATCAGTTACTTGGCTGAGTGTAGTATCAATTTGTTTTTCTTGTAGGGCCGTTAGATTCATTGTATCGTACCCAATTTTTGCGATTCCAAAAAATACAAATACAGAAGCAATAAACTCAACAGGAAATAAAATAAAATCACTTGCAAACATTCTTCCTCTTTTTCTATGTAGCTTATGATTAAGAAATATTAATAATGCAAACGATACTATCGCACCTATGTATAAAAAAGTAAGGGAGTAAGAGAATTCATTAACCAGAAGCAGGTACGATAATATTACAAAAAATATTATCAATACAAAAATATATTTAACCTCATCAGTATAATATTGCTTCATTATATCACCTATTTATCCCTGCATGTGGCGGTAAAAGTCTTTCCACGCATATCAATGGATTTGCCCGCACAATACTGTTTATAGGCGTTATCTGAAACTTTTGTCCATTTCACTGTTTTGGAGAAAAAACCTGTCTTTACTTTTACTGCGAGTATTCTTCCTTCACTCTCAAGAGATAAATCACATCCATAAATTGTTCCATTCTTTACCCTTAGTAACTTACCATCAACCCACCTACCGTAATTTGGAACAAATGACCACATAATAATTTTACCTAGAACGGGCTCATTTTTTTTAAGACCGTATTCTCCAAGTGATGTTTTATCGCTGCATTGCGAGCATATCGCATCAGAATGCGTTCCATCATAATGAAATCCGGCAACAGCAGTGCCATAAAATGTACCATCCTCTGCTTTTTGTATATATATAATTGAAGAGGGGTCATTACTTGAGGATTTGTATGATAGCCAATATCCAGTGAGATCTTGAGCAAGTGCTAATGACGTTAATAATAAACTTAATAGGAATACCACAAAAAAATCCGATAAAAAGCTTAGGTATTATAGTTAAGTAACAATAAATTTTCCTATTAAAGCTTGTTTGCAGCTATAATAAATAATAATGGATATATATTTATGTCAAGCAGCCAACATGATAATTTTCGATTGTTTATGAAGTTCCAAAGTGATAACGGTATCTCAATAAAGGACAATGACGAGATTATTTCAGGAAAAAAGCTACTTGCCAGAATAAAGAGTTATCTATTTGGCAGTTACGATTATATAGCTCGTTCAGAGAAACTAATTTTAATGTCAACTGCACACTCATTTCTTAAACCAAAATCACTTGATCAACAAACGAAAGCATTAAAAATTCTCAAACTAATGGCGGAAAGAAACGATACAAGAAAAGAAGAGGGGCGTAAATTTAGAGATGGTCCGAAAGAGTATGAAGATTACTATAAAAATATTCATAAAGGCATTACGCCAAGCAGAGTTTATGTTGAGCTAGGAGTTCATATTCTGCAATCACTAATCCAAAAGGATTATTTAAATAGTAGTCCAAGGGCAATTGAAGAAGCAATTAATCTTGTATGTAATCATTGTTCAAAAAGTATAACCAGTCATCATTTATTTAAGTCAAAAGATGAGATAGAGTCTGCCGCACAGGATGTTATTATCAATCTTAAAAATAGGAGCCCAACTATTATCAACTCTTCAAATCTCCCGTATATTGACACATCAGACTTCCGGGCAACTAGTAAACGAGTTCAAGAGCATAAAAATAAAGAACAAGAGCATAAACAATCAAGAAGAAGATTTTAATATACTAATAAAATATCAAAATTTTTCATAAGTACTATAATTAAAGTATAACAAGAATTAAATAAAATTATGGCAAAACAAGAATATTCCATAGCACAGCAGCTACGAGATTTATATACTCTCCGAAAAAAAAGCGGCAACTTAGGTAATCTAGATAATCTTGATAATCTAGATAAATTAGCAAATTTAGTAGAGAAAAATGAGAAAGTAATTAATCATCTTTTACACCCCAGGCAGGTGAATGAGTTATCAAATTTACTTCTTAATCTAGGAAAACTATATATACAAGATGATAGGAAAGGTCTCTTAAATGATAGAAATTGGTTAGATGATCAAGATGGTGCAGTTGAGGTACTAAAAAAATTAAACTCAATGATGCAAAGTGGTATTCTCGACTGTAAGAAATTACCAGAAAATACTGGAAAAATCGGCGACTTTATTAACGAAATTAACTTAGCGACAGGTACGACAAATGAGAATGACAGGAAGAGAGAAATAAACAGAGAATACAAACAGGAATTAAAATCTTTTCCT
>MDSV01234749.1_pt1 | contig 39536 bp, 40 predicted proteins | sample 810851 | NCBI WGS metagenome assembly MDSV01 (sample SAMN05326640, study PRJNA326480) | marine metagenome | isolation source: seawater | place: Atlantic Ocean: North East | collected 2012 | reverse complement strand
TATGAAGGGAAAAAAACTTACAAATATGAGAACGCAAGGAACAGATGAAAATGTTGTTTTAACTCCAGTAAGAAAGATGGCGATAGCAGAACAACTAAGCACACTTAATACGGATGAAGCACTTGAAATTACACCTAAGTCTTGCAGATTAAGAAAATTAATTTTAGATCCTCATGAAAGAAAAAGGTCTCGCTTATAAAAATCGTACCCTCACAGCCAACTAATTGAAGACTTTAATTTTAGGAATGAATGTTAAAAATTTGCATTTCCATAATTTTGCAAATTTTAACTCTGATCTTATTTCTTTTTCTATATTCCAGGGCAATATCAATATATAATTTGGTCTAGTTTTGTACAATTTTTTAGGCTTGCATATTGGAATATGAGAAGAAGGTAAGAATTTATTTATTTTAAATTTTGAAGCATCATATACATATTTAATATCTTCTCTGCTAATTTGTAAATAATTTAAAAAAGTAATTCCCTTTGCTGCGGCACCATATGCATGAATTTTTTTATTTTTTAATTTGCTTTTAGAAATAAACTCAAGTGATTTTTTTTTTAATTGATAAACTTTCTTTTTAAAAGCTTGATAAGTTTTTATGTTATTTAAACCAAATGTTTTTTCTTCTCTAATAAGTTGTTCAACCCTTTTTGAAATTTTTTTTGAGTTTTGTCGTTTACATAAGTAAACTCTTAAACTTCCTCCATGTGTGTTAATTTTCTCTACTTCAAATACTTTTAAATTAAGTTTATTTACAATTTTTATTAAAGAAATAAGACTAAAATAAAAGTAATGTTCGTGATAAATTGTATCAAATTGTACTTTTTTTATTAAATTCTTCAAATGAGGAAATTCAATAGTTACTACTCCTTCTTCATTTATCGTATTTTCTAATCCTTTAATAAAGTCAATTAAATCTGGAACGTGGGCTAAAACATTATTACAAATAACTAAATCCGCTTTGTTCTTTATTTTATTTGATAATTTATATGAGAAAAATTTTTGAATAACATTTATTCCTTTTTTAATACAAAGTTTTGCTGTGTTTTTGGTTGGTTCTATACCCAAGCATGGAATCTTTTTTCTTTTAAAATACTGAAGTAAGTAACCATCATTTGAAGCAATTTCTATAACTTTTGACAATTTATTAAGTTTTAACTTTTTAGTAATTTTATGAACATATAATTCAGAATGTTTAAGCCAAGTTTTTGATATTGATGAATAATAAGGATACTTATTATTAAAGAAAACTTTTTTATCAGCAATTTGTTTTGTTTGAACTAACCAGCATTTTTTACAAACGTACACAATTAATTTATATTTTTTTTCTTTAGTAAAATCTATTCTTTTAGAAAGTAAAGAATTTGCTGGGGGTGTTTTACCTAGATCTAAAAAAACAGTATTTATTTTAGTTTTGCAAAAATTACAATTCATTAAAAAATTTAAGTTTTTTGTCTCTTAAAGAAATTTTTTTAATCTTTTTTTTAAATTTAAATCTAATATTTTTATCCATTATATTTATTCCCGTAGAAGATTTTTCATCATATATATTTGAATGAAAATACATTACTTCTGTATTTTTAGTCAAAGTTAAATAACCATGAGCTACTCCATCAGGAACATATAGTATTTCATTTTTTTTCTCTGAAAGATAAAATGTTTGAGTTTTTAAAAAACTTTTAGAATTTTCTCTTAAATCAAAAATAATATCTAACAATTTACCTTTTATGCACTGAACAATTTTACTTTCCCTGAAAGGTTTTTTTTGAAAATGCATGCCTCTAAAAGTATATTTTTTTTCATTAAAAGATTTATTGATTTGTTTCCAAATTACATTCAATCTTTTTTTTTTAAAAATATCACTGCTAAATTGTTTTTCAAAATAACCTCTATTATCTCTATATTTTTTTGTTTTTAAAATATATGCATCTTTAATTTTTGTTTTTTTAATAATCATTATTTACGTACTATAATCTATTTAATTGATCTTCTTAATTTTAAAATTTCTTTAGCTCGCTGATCACAAGCTAGTTCTAAAATTTTTAAATTTTTCCAAGATATGGCTTTCGGTATTAAGATGCTTTCATTGAAAGAAATAAAATAATTTTTTATTGATTTTATTACATCTGGATCATTTATGATATTTTTAATAAACTTTTTTCTAATTTTAATTCCATTTTTTAAATCAATTTTACAAAGCAAGATTGATCTTGAAATAGAAATGAGTGAATTAATAATTGAGTATATAAATCCCTGATCACTTAATCTATTAATCTCTGCTCTACCCAAACCAAGTCTTTTGAAAGTTTTTTTAACTGGCATTATTACAAGTTTGTAGTGAGATGTTGAAAGGTTATAAGTTAATCCTCTAGAGATAGCAGTACTTATATTTGGATTAATATAATACGAATATAATTTCTTTCTTACATATTTAACTTTTTTTACATGAGAAAAAATATCCCAAGAAAAAGTATCATCTTCTCTAATTCTCAATTTTTGGTTAAAAAATACTTTATTTTTTATTATTATAGATCTTTTAATCAATCTTCCAGTACAACCAATTAAACCTCCCATGTATAAAGGTTCATAAAATCTCTTCTTTAATTCCTTCAAAATATCTTGTTTAAAAAATTCTTTATTTTTATCGTATAAAAAAATGTTTTTTCTTTGATCTTTATTTTTTTCTATTCTTTTTTTATCTGCAAAAACTATATCGTAATTTTTTTGTTTTGCTGTTTTATATAATTTATTAAGTGTATTAAATTCAATCGTATCGTCTGAGTCTAAAAAGTATATATATTCCCCTTTTGCATGTTTAATGCCAATATTTCTTGCAGTAGACGGTCCAAAATTTGAAGCCAAATTAAAAATACTTATGTTTTTTAGATTTTTCTTTTTAATAATTTGAATTGTATTATCTGTAGAACCATCATCAATAAATATCACTTCGAAAGGTTTTGTAAAATTTTGTTTAATTAATGTATTTAAACATCTATTTATAAAAATTGATGAATTATAAACTGGAATAATAACGGAAATTTTAAAGTTATTTTTCATTAAATTAAAAAAAAACAAGAAATTCTTTATGAAAATTCAAATCAATGATTCTTTTATAAGCTTCTTATTTATAAGACTTGTAAGGAATAGGATTTTTAACTTGTTCACCAGCAGGTATCATCCCCCTACCATCATAGCCTAATTTGCTAGTTGGATCATAAGGACGTCCATCGCAGAAATCGCATCCTGGAAAAAATTTAGCAACTTTTACTAGTCTACGTATTTGATGATTGATGTCATTTTTTGCGGAGAATAGATCAACATAATTTGCTGGGTTATCAGGTATAGCATTTAAATTTGCCGCATTAGCAATGAAAGGACAACGATAAAGTTTTTGATTTAGTAGCGTATAAAGATATTTTACACAACATTGTTTAAAAACTTCTTTTAATTCATTTGCAGGTCTTTTGTGATGTTTAATGTTGCTACAATCTATCCAATCATTTGCTGGTTCACGTTTAAAACTAATGTTATATTTTTCTAAGCTTTCTACCATTTTATTAATATTTTTAGAAAGGTCGCCATAATCAGTTATGATAAAATTTATATTTTTATTCTTAAAAGACTCTAATTGATTGTCTTTGGGTGCGATTGTGGCATTTGTATAAATAAATATTTTCGCATCTGAGTCATATTCGCTTATATTGTTAACTATATTTGCCCAGTTTTTGTTCATAAGTGGCTCACCTCCAATAACCCTATATTCAGAAATGGTATCAACATTTTCATGTATTATTTTTAGAGAAGAAATAATTTTTTCATAATCAGTATTTGTTGGGTCTTTATAATATTGCATAAGATTAGAGCAATTTCTGCATTTTAAAGAACATTTAGTAGTAATCATTAGGTCTAAACTTCTCATGTATACTTTGTCATCATTAAAATAATAATTGTGTGTTTTTTTCCAAACAGAAAGTTTTGATGCCATATACGACTGGGAAACTTGATAATTGAATTTTTCAACTTTAAAATCTTTTAGTAACTCTAAGCCTGAATAAAATTCATTATACCCTAGACCAATTAATTGTTCTGCACATTCTTGAATATGCTGAGAAGCTATTATGAATCTGGCTTTAGGAAAATGCTCTGGTAAAGAAGGAGTATGAAATACTTTAATTCCTGAAAAAAGGTTTTCGGATTTTCTTTTTTCACTATCACACATTCCTGATATCTTTATTTTATGTTCTTCACAGGATTTAATTATTGCCTCTGCTTCATTTACTGCTGCCACTATAATAATAGGATCACCTTCTTTTTTTAAAAAATTAATTGATTCATATTTAACTGTTTTGTTCATATATTATACTTCTTATACAAAAATTATCTCAAAAACAACGATCTAATATTATTAGAACTCTTCATTTTGTTAGATTTTTATAAAAATTGATTGTCCGGTTGGAAAATTAATAAATTGACCTTTTTTATTTTTAAAAAAATTATCTATCGCAATTTTGGTCGGTTCGTATGATAAATGATTGTAGTCATCAAATAATATAACTCCATTAGAATTAATCTTTTTATAAAAAAAATTTAATACATCTATAGTTGGTTTTGATGCATTAAGATCTATGTGTAACCAAGATAAATTTTTTGGATAAACATGACGATTAAAAATATTTGGTATATATCCAACATTATAAATTAGATTTTTATCAAATCTTTTTAAATTTTTCTTTGTATTTTTAAGACTTAAATATCCGTAATCACCTAAATGATGCAATTCACTATCTTTTAAAAATTTTTTTTTCATTTCTTTCCAGGAGTCATATAAAAAAACTGAAAAATTTCTTTTTTTTTTAAACGCATTTAAAGCATAAAATATTGTTAAACCATCACAAACACCGCATTCAACTAAATTAATTTTTTTTTTTGAAATTTTTATTGCCAATAATACACTTATATAAACTATATAATGTCTCCATTTTAATTCGTCTAGCGTTTGAAGAACATGTTTTATTTTTTTTTTTTGATTTTTTTCCTCTTTTAATATCTGGCTAAGAACAAACTCTTTTTTTTTTACTAACATTATTAGTTTTTTATTTATTTTCTCAAATTCTACAGACTCTTGGTTTTTTGTATCTTGCCAAGGTAAATTAGTATATGTGATCATTCCCCAGCCATTAAATGTCATTCCTGAAGAAATAAAAAAGGATTTTAAGTGCAGATAAATAGTCTTAATGAGACTAAAGAAAATATATTTGTCTAATAAAATTATTATTTTTTTTAAAAAATTATTATTTTTTTTTTTCATATTGAATTATCTTTTTGAAGATATGTTTTAATTAATCTTTTTTAAATATCCATCTTTTGATACAGTAATTAAATATCTCTTAAAGATATCTCTATCAATTTTAAATTTAGGATTTTCTTTTAAAAATTTTTTTACAGCAATTTTAGGATTATTTTGTGGTCCCCATGGTCTATCTCTGTAAACATTTTTTGGCAGATCACCAACTAGTGTATCAAAAACTATGCAATAACTTCCTTGTGTAACTAGTGAGGAGTACTCTCTCAATTCAGACAAAACGTGTTCTGTGGTATGGTTGCTATCAAGAATAACTAATATTTTTGAATACTTTTTAGCAATTTTTTTTACTTTTTCTACAACTTTAAGATCAGTGCTAGAGCCCTCTATAAGTTCAATCATATATGATAAAGGATGTTTTTTAATTGCCCTTCTATTATGTTTTCTTATATCGATATCTATACCAATCACTTTTCTTCTTATTTTTTTTGGATTATATTTTAGTGATTTCTTTGATGTCTCTATTAAATCAAGAGTTAATAAATTTGAAGCACTAAATATTAGCGAACCACCGTGAGCGATTCCAGTTTCAATAATGAGATCGGGTTTTACATTCCAAATTATTTCTTGTAACGCCACAATATCTTGAGGATATTGAATTATAGGTCTTCCATACCATTTAAAATTATATGAATATTTTTCTTTAGCAGAATAATATAAAAAATTTGAAGCTGATTTAACAAGATTTTTAGTAAATTTTTTTTTAATCATTATTTCAATATATAGCTAATTATTTAAATTGGACAGTTATTTAAAAATTCTAATAATTTTTTTATTTCAGCTTCTTGAACTCTATCAATCTGTTTGGAAAACATTATTTTTTTTCTTGATAAATAGTTTAATTTTTGAATTAAAATTATTCCATAATTTGAATTTTTAAATTTTTTTAGACATTTTGAGAAAAAAGAGATTTCTATCAATTTTTTAAAACAAATAACAATGCTCAAAAATCTACTATTATTTTGATAAAGACTATTTTTATTAAATCTTATTAAATCAAAAATTCTACAAACTAACTCTTTTGATTCTTGTTTTTTCAAAATAGTTTTTTTTTGTATTGCATTTGATAGATGACGAATTAAAATTTTTTTTTCAGGACTGAATTTCTTATTTGATAACCATTCAGAAAAAGTTAACTTTCTATTTCCATCTATTTTACTAATTTGAGGTTTTTGCTGAAAAGATCTTACCCAATATTTTTTTTTTGTAGTTATAAGAGATCCTTCTAAATAAGTTTTTAAAGCATGCTCATATTCATACAATTCTAAACAGGATGAAGTTTTAATATTTTTCCATAATCTTTTAAATACTTTTGTTTTAAATACTGCATAAAAAGCTGCAGGTATATAGTTTTTAAAAGCATAATCCAACCTTCTGACTACATTTCGATTAATAATATTATAGCCTTTTAAATTTTCGCCGTATTCAAATAAATATGGCTTATTATTCATATAGTCTAATCCTACAGATTGACCCATACTTGCTACTATAGAACTATTTTTTTTAAATTTTTTAACACTTTCAATTAGTCCAGAAAATAAATAAAAATCATCATCTCCTTGACACATAGTGAATTTAGTTTTTGATTTATTAGAACCAAACTTAATTCTTTCTGAAATTGATTTGTTAGGCAAATGATAATAAGAAATATTCCTAATTTTTTTCAACGTTTTTCTAAAAGATTTATTTAATATTTGTGTTGAACCGTCTATAATTATAACTTTTAAAGGTCTATTTGCCCAATAAGCAGCAGACTTAATTATGCACTCTGGTCTTTGAAAAGTAAAAATAATGATAGTCAAATTTAAATTTTTTTTATCTCTAAAAAAACTTTTATTTTTACAAACATAATCTTTAAACCATATATTATATTTAGAATTAAACATTAAAATTAATATTAAAGAATTTTTTGATTATCAATTTCACTTTTAATTTGAATATTAACAAATAAATTTTGCTTAAATTAAAATTTCTTGAAAGTAATTTTTTCTTATTTTTTCTTTTCCAATCAAGCATTTCATTAAGATAGATATCTATATTTCTTGAAAAATTATCATTATGAATTCTATAATTAGCTAGAGATTTTTGGGTAGCAATAATTTCAAATCTATTGCTTAGATTTATTAAAAAATCAAAATCACCTATTACACTGTAATTTTCATCAAATTTATATTTTTGGAAAATTTTTTTGTTTATTAAAAGTGTTGTAATACCAATACAATATTCATTTAATAAATCTTGCGTTATATAACCAGAAGGCAATTTACGTTCGTGTTTTAAAAATTTTTTTTTAATTTTTTGAAATAAGACATGATAATTTGAATAAAAAATCTTAATCATAGGATTTTTTTTTAAGATTCTAACTTGCTCATAAAGTTTATCTTTATTCCATGTATCGTCAACATCAAGAAAAGCAATAAACTCACCTTTTGCTTTTTTAATCGCTAAGTTTCTAGCTTTATATAAAGGAAATAAATTTTTGCTTTTATTAGAAAAAAATTTAATTCTTTTATCCTTATATTTTTTTAATATCTTTACGCTATTATCTATCGAGTTGTTATCATAAAAAATTATTTCCCAGTTTTTGTATGTTTGAATTAAAACACTTTTTATTGTTTCTGCTAAATATTTTTCTCCATTATAACAATTAATGATTATACTTATTAATGGATTTTTTTTTGAATTTAACATTTTTCTTTAACAGCTGTTTTAAAAAAAATTAAATTTTAAATTTAGATTTTTTACTGTCTATTAGAAAGGCTTTGACTGTATCCTTAGTCAATTGATTGAACGATTTCCCAAATTTAGCTAGCTTTTCAATTATTTTTGGAGGCATAGTTATTATTTGACATCCTAATTGTTTAGCTTGTGTGTAGTTGTAAGGTTCTCTGGTACTAGCCCAAAGAATTTTAACTTTATTTTTATTTCTGGTCATTTTTACTGCCTTTCTTATAATAGGAACAGGGTCCCTACCAGCATCTGCCATACGACCTGAAAAAATTGAAATTATAGAATAAGTTTTATTATCAAGACATTTGTTAATTTTTTTAACCTGTTCAACTGTGTAAACTGCTGTAATATTAAGTTTGATTTTATTTTTATTCAATTTCTTTATTAGTTTTCCAGTAAATTTACCTTTGCTATTAATAACAGGAATTTTTACATAAATATTTTTTCCCCAAGAATTAATTTTTAGTGCCTGTTTTTCCATATCAACAAAATTATCTGCAAAAACTTCTAATGAAATTGGTTTTTTTCTACAAATTTTTAAAAGAAGCTTAGAATATTTTTCATAGCTCTTTGCTCCTGCTTTTCGCATTAAACTAGGATTAGTGGTGAAGCCATCAACAATTGATTTTTTATTAAATTCTTTAATTGTTTTGCTATCTGCTATATCGCAGAATATTTTTGTTTTAGTCATATTTAGATGTTCTTAACAATATCTTCTGTCATTTTTTTAGCATCAGCAAATAACATCATAGTATTCTCTCTGTAAAAAAGTTCATTATCAACTCCTGCATAACCTGGGGATAAGCTTCTTTTAACAAATAAAACTGACTTACATCTTTCCACATCTAAAACTGGCATACCGTAAATAGGGCTTTGAGGGTCTGTTTTAGCTACTGGGTTCGTAACATCGTTAGCTCCTATTACAAAGGCTACATCAGTATTAGCAAAATCATTATTAATATCGTCTAATTCAAAAACTTCATCATAAGGAACATTTGCCTCAGCTAATAAAACATTCATATGTCCTGGCATTCTTCCAGCAACAGGGTGAACTGCATAAGAAACTTTGATGTCATTTTTTTTTAAAGTATCAACCATTTCTCTTAAAGCATGTTGAGCTTGAGCAACAGCCATACCATACCCTGGAACTATAATTACTGAAGAAGCATTTTTAAGTAGAAAAGCTGCATCTTCAGCATTCCCGCTCTTAACTGGTTTTTGATCTTTTTTCTTTTCTTTTCCGGTAGTTGTATCTCCTCCAAATCCGCCTAGTATGACGCTAAAAAATGATCTGTTCATACCTTTACACATTATGTACGATAATATTGCTCCTGATGATCCAACTAAAGCCCCAGTTATAATTAATGCAGTATTTTCTAAAGTAAATCCGATTCCTGCTGCTGCCCATCCTGAATAAGAATTTAACATCGAAATAACTACAGGCATGTCAGCACCTCCGATTGGAATAATTAGTAAAACTCCAATAAAGAAAGATACTAATATCATGCCCCAAAAGAAACTTTCTGACTGAGTTTTGCATAGAAAATAAATTAATAAAATAATAAATATTCCCAATGCTAAGTTAAGAAAGTGTTGTCCTATAAAAGTAATTGGTGAACCTGACATTATTCCTCTAAGTTTAAGAAAAGCTATAATTGATCCAGAAAAAGTAATCGCCCCTACAGCTGCTCCAATTGACATTTCAATTAAACTAGCAAGTTTTATATTTCCAGTTGAGCCTAAATTAAAAGCTTGGGGATTTAAAAAAGCTGATATTGCTACGAAAACTGCTGCTAGACCAACGAGACTATGAAAACCAGCAACCAATTCTGGCATTGCGGTCATAGGTATTTTAAATGCTATAAAAGCACCTATAGCTCCTCCAATGACCAAGAATAATAGAACATAATTCATTGAAGTTGAAAAATTTCCTACTGTTAAAAAAGTAACTGTAATAGCAATGATCATTCCCAAAATTCCAAAGAAATTACCTTGTCTAGAAGTTTCCGGTGAAGACAGTCCTCTTAAAGCAAGAATAAAAAGTATTCCAGAAATTAAATAAAATATTGCTGATAAATTAGGTGATATCATTTTTTATCTTTTTTCTTTTTTTTGTACATTTGCAGCATTCTTTGAGTAACTAAAAAACCTCCAAATATATTAACAGCAGCTAAAATGATTGCTAAAAAACCAAATATATTAGATGTTTCAAAAATATTACTTGATGAACTTGCTAAAGCTGCAATGATAGCTCCAACTATAATTACTGAAGAAATAGCATTAGTTACGGACATTAAAGGTGTATGCAAAGATGGAGTCACGCTCCAAACAACATAATATCCAACAAAAATTGATAAAATAAATATACTAAATCTAAATATAAACGGATCAATTTCCATATTAATTACCCTTTTTTATTAAAGTATTCTTAATTATCTCATCTTCCATATTTACAAAAAATTCTTTTTTTTCTTTACTGTATAAATTTCTAATAAAACTAAATATATTTTTAGCGTATAGACTGGAAGCTGTAATGGGTAATCTATTCATAACATTTCCTATCCCGATTATTTTAACTCCTTTTTTGACTACCGTTTTATCTAATTCTGAGTAAGCCGCGTTTCCTCCTTGAGTAACAGCTAAATCAAAAATAACTGATCCTTGTTTCATATTATTGATAATAGTTTCATTAATAATTCTTGGTGCTGGTTTTCCAGGAATAAGTGCTGTACAAATAATTATATCACTATTTGAAGCAGCTTTTGCTAACATCTGAGCTTGTTTCTTTTTAAAATCCTCTCCGGCTTCTTTAGCATACCCACCTTTTGTTTCTAAGTTTTCAGAGCCTTCTACTGTTAAAAATTTTCCTCCTAAACTTTCAACTTGTTCTTTTGATGCTGCTCTTACGTCTGTTGCTGATACTATAGCTCCTAATCTTTTTGCTGTTGCAATTGCTTGAAGTCCTGCTACTCCAGCGCCTATCACTAAAACTTTTGCTGCAGGTACAGTCCCAGCAGCTGTCATCATCATAGGTATCGCTTTTTCAAACTCATAAATTGATTCTACAACTGCTCTGTATCCAGCTAAATTTGCTTGGGAAGACAGAACATCCATTGATTGTGCTCGTGTTATTCGTGGCAGTAATTCTAAAGAAAAAATATTAATATCTTTTTTTAAAATTTCCTCAAATTTATTTTGATTTTTTGAAGGATTTAACATTCCAATTAAAATAGTGTTATTTTTTAAATTAGAAATTTCTTCATTTGAAGGACAATTTACTTTTACTAACAAATTACAATTATCTAAAATTTCTTTTGATGAACTTTTAATCTCTACGCCAAAATTTTTATATTCTTCATCTTGAATTCCGACATGGGTTGCATAATCATTCTCTATGCATACTTTTAATCCAAGGTTAATTAAATTTTTTGCTGTTTCGGGTGTAATTGAAATTCTTTTTTCTAATAACAAATCTTCTTTAATGGAGCCTACTATCATGTGTAAAATTTTATTTGATTAACCTTGACGAGCTTTAAATCTTGGATTTTTTTTATTTATCACGTAAAGCTTCCCTCTTCGTTTAACTAGTTTAGAGTTAAGATCTCTTTTTTTCAGTGATTTGAGCGAGCTTGCTATTTTCATAATGTTTAAGCCTGGCAACGTCCTACTCTCCCATATCTTAAGACAAAGTACCATCGGCGCTGAAGGACTTAACTTCCGAGTTCGAAATGGGATCGGGTGTGGCCCCTTCGCAATAATTACCAGGCATCGCTTTATAATAGTTATACTTATATTTGTAAATATTTTTTATATTTTTCTTTTATTGGATTTAGAACAATATTAGTCTGATTTGATAATTTTTTATCGAATTTTGATATAAATTCTATTTCTTGAAGCCAAGACTTTAATTCATCTGAATTTCCTTTTCTTTTTAGTCTATCATACATGTATGAATCTATGCTTTTTGATGTTCCTAATTGACAGTAAATAGAAAACTTGTTTGCATGTTCAGGCAAGTGTGCATGGTACCTTCCTTTCTCGTATTCTACATAATCTAAATTTTTTTTTGCTATAGGCGTACCCCTGTGAATTATTCTGCTGTCAAAAAAAACAGCAGATCCTAATTTTGGATTTAGTTTTTTTGCATTAAGAAAAAACATGAGCAATGACTCAGGTAACATGTTGTAAAATTTATTCAAATATGTATGAAAAAATATTACAATTTTTAAAGGAATATTTTTAATTTTTCTAATAATTACTTTATATTTAGAAAAGTTTTTATGTGAAGTTTTAATTACATCTATGCTTCCTCCATAGTCTCCATTTTTTTGTAAATAAAATCCAATTTTAGAAAAAAAATAATCATTTGAATAAAGAAGATCTGTACAGTAATTGTATTCTAGTTCTCCTCCACAATCACGATGCCATCCATGAAATTCTTTTAAATTTACGTGATAATTTTTATGTACTTCAAAAGTAGGTAACAATGCTACCTCAATATTATATTTTTTTTTTATCTCATTGATAATTTTTTGTATAGAAGAATGATTGTACAAGTTAATAATTTTTTTTATTAAGTCTGTATTTTTAAAATCTATCAATTTTTTTGCAACTTCATTGTTATTATTAAGCAAAAATTCTTTGGATAATTCTTTTCTTAAAGAAAAAATATCTTTTTCATTAAGAATTTCATCACTTATCAAATATCCATCTTTTATATAATTATTGATTTGCATAGAAATTTTATAACATAAATTTTAATTTTGCTAAATTGATAAAAAAGTCATTTTAAGTTTGGTGGGCATGATAAGAATTGAACTTATGACCTCTACGATGTCAACGTAGCATTCTACCACTGAACTACATGCCCAAAAGCAAAATCTTAGTTATTTTTAATTTTTAAATAATATTTTAAATCTTTTAAAAAATTTTAAATTTTTTTAAACCATCTTCTAAAAGCTCTTTATCTCTCAATGTATCCATACATTGCCAGAAACCTTTGTGTTTAAATGCGTAAAGTTGATTTATTTTACTAATCTTTTGTAGAGGCTCTCTTTCAAAGAATGTTTTGTCTCCTTTTATATAATTAAATATTTTTGGTTCCAGAACAAAAAAACCTCCATTAATCCAGCCTTCGTCTAGCTTTGATTTTTCTTTAAAATAAGTAATGTTTTTTCCTTTTAATCTTATTGCCCCAAACCTGGCCGGAGGTCTAACAGCAGTTAAAGTTGCAATTTTTTTGTTTTTTAAATGGAATGATAATAGTTTCTTGATATTTACATTGCTCAATCCATCTCCATAGGTAAGCATAAAGGTATTGTTTTCTAAATATTTTTTTAATCTTTTAATTCTACCTCCAGTCATTGTTTTTAATCCTGTATCAACAACTTTTATGTTCCAGTCTTTAAATTTTTTTTTTTTAAAATAGTTTTTAATGATCTCTTTTTTATAACCTGCAGCAATAATGAAATCTTTTATTCCATGTTGAGAATACAATTTCATGATTTTAACAATAATTGGTTCTCCTAATATATTTATCATAGGTTTAGGAGTGCTTTTCGAAAGCTCTGAAATTCTAGTGCCTTTCCCTCCTGCTAAAATTACACATTTCATAATCTATTTATGCCAATCGTACGGAAATTTTGGATCATCAAAATTTAACCTAACTATTTCAGATTTATCATGCGGAATATCTGAACAATTCGCTAATACTGCAGTATTTTCATCTGCGGAAACAAATCCATTCCATACCATTGGAGGGATTGAAACTAAATTGTGTTTATCATTGGAAAGAAAGATTTCTTGAATTTCTCCTTTTGTTTTACTTTCTGGTCTATCGTCAAAAAGTACTATTTTAATTTCACCAAAAACTGCAACGTAATTAAGTGTCATTTTTTTATGAAAATGCCATGCTTTAATTTTTTTAGGATATACATAAGAAAAATAAATTTCTCCAAATTTTATAAAGTTTTTGTCATCACATCTCAGCATATGTAAAATTTTTCCTCTATCATCTGAAATGACTTGTTTTTTAATAATTTGCACTCCTTCAATCATAGATATTTTTTATTTAACTTGTTTTTTTATAATAATCTTTTATTTGATCTAAAGTTAGTTTTAACAAATTCTTTTTAAAAATTAATGCTCTATGCCATTCAACAGTTAACTCTACGGCAGATTTTATAGATAATTTTGATTTCCATTTTAATCTTTTGAATGCCTTTTTGCTATTAATATTTAAGTATTTAGACTCAAATACTTTAAATTTTTTATTTAAGAATCTTCTATCCTTTTTTTTTATTACTATTCTTGAATTTGATTTAATTGTTTTTTTTATAAGTTTTGCTAGACCTAAAACTTTCATGTTTTGCTTGGTGCTCGGACCAAAATTCCAGGCTCCAGAAAATTTCTTGCCTTCAATAGAGTATAATTTTTGAGCCAGAGATAAGTACCCAGTCAATGGTTCAATTACATGTTGCCAAGGTCTCTGAGAATTAGGATTTCTCAATAAAAGTTTTTTATTTTGAAAAAAAGCTTCTAGGCAATCCTTTACAATTCTATCTTTAGTCCAATCTCCACCTCCAAAGCAGTTTCCTGCTCGAACTGTAGCGATATTAATATTTTTATTCGAAAAGAAACTTTTATTATAGCTATTACTTAATATTTCACAACAAGCTTTGCTAGCACTATATATATCATCACCTCCAAGAATAGAGTCCTCTGTAAAAGATTTTCTTAAAGTGTAATTTTGATAAACTTTATCTGTAGTAACTATCACTAAACATTTTACACTAGGTTGATTTTTTATTGCCTCTAATATATTAGCTGTACCAATAATATTAGTCAAAATAGTTCTTTTAGAATCTTTAAAACTTTCAATAACACTTGATTGAGCCGCTAAATGAAAAATAATCTCTGGTTTAGTGCGGTTGATAAAATTTTTTAAGATTGCTAAATTAGCAATATCTTTCCTATAATCTTTTTTTAAAATTTTTTTAATTTTCAATAAATTAAAAAAATTTTTTTTCCCCACAGGATTTAAAGCATAGCCATATATATTAGCCCCGAAATGATTCAAAAGCACTGATAACCAACCGCCTTTGAAACCTGTGTGACCGGTAACTAAAACGTTTTTCTTTTTCCAAAATTTTTTATTAATTTGCATAAATCAATTTTTATTGAAATTATCTATCATATCATTTTGCGTTTAAAATTCTTATAATATTTGATTGTTTTATTCAAACCCTGCTCAAAATTCACTTTTGGAAACCATTTTAAAATTGTTGATGCCTTTTTGATTGATGGAAATAATTTTTTTTGTTCATGTTTCCTCATTAAAATTTTTCCATAATCTGGATATCCAGAATTAATTTTTTTATTTATCTTTTTTATTACTTCTTTGATCTTTATTGGTTTTCCGTATCCAATATTAAATATTTTTCCATAGCAGTTTTTGTTATCTATTGCCTTATATAAGGCTGTAACAAAATCATCCACATACAGAAAATCTCTAAATTGATTACCGTCTGAGCATGGAAATTTTTTGTTCTCTAAACAGGAGTTTATAATAAATGGAATTATTCTATTGTTATCTTGTTTTGGTCCATATACTTGATAAGGTCTTAAAATAATATAGGGAAAATATATATTCAAATTTTTAAAAAAATTAGTGGCTTTAATCTTACACAAGCCGTATGAGTCCTTTGGTTTTCCTTCTTTGTCTTCAGTCTGGGGTGAGGGCATCGAACCATATTCTGATGCACTTCCTAATTGCACAAAAGTTTTTATATTTTTTTTTGAAAAAATTTTGTACAGATTCTTGCATCCTTTAACATGAGTATTATATGTTTTGACTTTATTATTATGATCTACATAGCCACCACAATTAACTATGTAGTCTATATTTAATTTTTTTAAAAAATTTATTTTTTTTATTTTTGAAATATCCCCAAACAAGTAATTGATCTTTTTAACTTTCCTGTATTTAACAGGAGGTTTTTGAGATAAGCTAAATACATTCCATTTTTTCTTTTTAAAAAAATTGCATAAGTGAAATCCTAGAAAACCCGTCCCACCAATTATTAATATATTTTTTTTATCCTTCATCTTCTTTTAATTATTATAGTTATGCAAATAACTAAATATTTTATTCCACGAACCTCCTTGGCTTTTCATGTTTGGAAAGGCTAAGTAATTTTTTTTAAATTGATTATACTTTTTTTTAGAAATTGAACTATTTTTTATAAGATCGAATTTTTTTTTTTCCAAAATACCCAATTTCTCTAGGTTAATAGTTTTTATTCCCAATTTCTTTTTATAAAAATTAATTATTGCTAACCTTATAAAACTTTGAAAATTAAAGGAATCAACATAAGTTAAAATAAGTGGTTTTTCAAATAACACTGCCAAGGATGCTGCTAAAGAATAAGTAGTAATTACAAAATCAGACTTTCCAACTAAGTTTGCTGAGTCATTATATTTAAAACTAAAATTTGTAGGAGGATCATTTTTTAATCTACTTGGATGATTTGCTATAATAATCTTTTTCTTGGGGTAAAAATATTGAATTTTCTTAAGAAAAAAATTTTTCTTTTGCCAAAAATATATTGGATTAAATTTTGTATTTTTAAATTTTCTTATTTGATAATCAAAATTTTCATCTAGAGCCTGATCTAGATAAGTGATAATTTTTTTTGAATTTTTATAGTTCTTATTTTTTTTCAAGCTTAAATAACTTTCAAAATCAGGGCTATTAATTTTTATAATTTGAGCATTTTTAAATTTTTTTTTATATTTTAGATAAGTATATAAATTAGAGGCAAATACTATTTTAGGATCACTTTTACTTAAAAAAAAACTTATAAAAATATTAGATAATGATAAAAGCAAGTAAACGTTAATTTTTTTAAGTAACAATAAAAATTCTTTTTTTTGTAAAAAAAATTTAAGAACTAATTTTTTATTAATTTTTACGTCTATATCACCCCCCAGATCAACTAATATACTAATACCACCTTTTAAACTCAAAATTTTATTTATTACAAATCCCAAAAACCGATTACCAACTATATCTGCAAAGAAGAACTTTTTTGGAAGTTGAGATATTTCTTGTCTAAGTTCTTTATAATTCTTGATAAACTTAAGTTTTTTATTTTTTTCTACAAGTTTGCTTTTTTCAATTGTTTTAAAATATTTAAAATTTATTAGTGGTAAAATATTCCAGTACCTCACTTCAATATTTTTTGAGTTTACTTTGATACCTAATTTTTTGATATAATGCTTAGTTGGCATTAATAATGTTATGACAACTAATAATTTTTTACCCATTTTTTTAAATTTGATTTAAATATGAATTGTTTCTTTAAGGATCTTTTTAAAAGATAAAAATAAATTTAGCTAAAATTTTAATTTTTAGATAAGTACCATTCGGCTGTTTTGTTTAAGCCTTCATCCAAATTAACAAAACTTAAAGTTTTAACTTTTTTTAAAGTTTTCTTCATATTTGGCTTTCTTCTTTGAGGAGATCCAGGTGTATTTTTACCTTTTTGAAGCTTGCAATTTTTATTTACTATATTTTTTATTTTTTTTGCTAAATCAAAAATTTTGATCTCTTCTTTCATATTCCCTATATTATAAATTGAATTTTTAGTTTTGTTGGATAGAGATAAAAATATAATTTGTTTAATTGCATCTTCTATAAAACAGAAAGACCTAGAATGATTTGGAGAAAAGATTGTGCATTTTCTTTTATTGTTAATTCTGTTTATTAATTCTGGTATTACATGTGAGTGCCCCATCCTTGGTCCATAAATGTTGTGTGGTCTTAAAATTAAAAATTTAATTCCACTTAAACTCAATATTTTTTCATTTACTAGTTTAGATAGATAGTATGAGTCTCTTGATTCAGTTTTGCTCTTGATTAATAAGTCACTTGTCTCTAATGCCGGTTTAAATTTTGAATTAAGTTTGGTAGCCGATGAATAAACTTCACTAGTAGAAAAAAAAATAAATTTTAATTTTTTTCTATTTTTTATAGATTTTATTAAGTTAATTGTTGAAATAATATTGTTATTAATTGTATTTAAAGGATTTTTATTTACATTTTTAACACCCACTATGGAGGCTAGGTGAAATATATAATCAAATTTTTCTCTAAAATTTAAATTTTTAGTTAAGTCTCTTTTTAAAAAGTTAACGTTTTTATTTTTAAGTAGTTCTCTAAGATTATGGTCTATTTTTCCTCTCGAAAGGTTATCTAATAGATATAGTTTATTGTTAGTTTTTAATAAACCTCTCGCTAAGTTTAGCCCTATAAAGCCAGCTGCGCCAGTTATAAGTATTTTACCCATAATTTCTACCTAATAAAAACAACTTAAATTTTCTCTTTTTCATTAAATTAATTTTTTTTTCGTCCAACACATTATTCAAATCAAAATATATTGGTTTTTTAGAGTAGTTTTTGAAAGAAATATCTTTTATTTTTTTATGATTTACACAAAATATTACTAGATCAAATTTATTAAATTTTGGAATCTTGTTTTTATTTATCATCGGATCAAATTTACTAATCTGGGATCCTTTTTTTATTAGTTTTTTAATTAAAGTTATAGAGGGGCTTAATCTTTCATCATCTATATTTTCTTTATACGCGGTCCCCATAATTAATATCTTTTTTTTATTTAGTTTTATTTTTTTACTTTCTATAAATTTCAAAGCAGAAGACGGCATCTTGTTGTTGATCCTTGAAGCTAAATCTATAAATGGAAAGCTAATATTTTTTTTATAAATTATTTTGGACGATTTTTTTGCAAATAGCCCGTCTTTGGGTAAACAATATCCACCGACACCCAAACCAGGCGCCATTAAATTAGAGTGCGTAGGTCTTACCTTTATCGCTTTAATAACCTTTAAAAGATCAATCTTAATTAAATTAGAATAATTTACCCATTCATCTATTAAAGCTATATTTATTGCTCTATAAGAATTTTCAAGAACTTTAGCTGTTTCGCACTCTGTTATAGTGTTTAGTTCTATAAGAGGAAATTTTTTATAATTAATAAATGACTTTAGAAAATTACAAACTTTATTTTTTGAAATTTTGTTATATCCAGAATAACATTTATAGTTGTTAATTATAGAGTTGTAGTAGCTTTTTCCTGGCATAATTCGTTCATGAGAATATCCCAAATGTATATCATCTAATTTCATACCTCTTTTTTTAATTGTTTTTTTAATCTCAGGAATAAGTATTTTTTCATAAGTACCGGGAGGCAAAGTTGTTTCGATAAGTAATAATGTTCCTTTTTTTATATTTTCAGATATCTTTTTTACTAATTTAGTTAAATTTTTAAATGAATATTTGTTTCCAAAAAAATCAAAACCTACACTTAAAATAATGATATTCATCTTTTGAATATCTTTAATATCCTCCAAGATATTGATCTTATTTTTAATTGATGAGTTTTTAAATTTTTTTATTAAATCATTATCTTGAGACTTAAACGGTAATTTCCTACTCTTGATTGACTTAATAATATTCTTTATTTTTTTAGTATTATTATCATAGCCAAAAACTTTATATCTAAAACTCTTTTTTTCTTTCACATTAGTAAGAGCTATTGCCATAGGAAAGCCTACATAACCAAGTCCAATTATACATACTTTTTTTTGTTTCATAATTATAAATTTATAAATTTTTTCCTTAGAAGCTTGTCATTTGTTTTTAAGTTAATGATATAATTCAAAACGCTTTGTAGATTTGTTTTGCTCTCATAAGGGTTTCTCATATTCTTAATTTTATTTTTAAATTGTTTGCTCTTTGCTTTTTTAATTGATTTTATGATATCTGAAGTAGCATAACCTGATGTAATAACATTTAAAGGTTTTAATTTTCCATCCTGTCTAGTACCTATATTTATTGCTGGTTTTTTAAAAGAACCAGATTCTACTATTCCTGATGAAGAGTTTCCTATCACAAAATCACAATATTTTAATACACTTTTATAATTTTGGCTTCCAAAATTTTTTACCAATAAATATTTTTTTTTATTCATAAAAGATTTATTAAATTCTTTTATAATCTGTTGATGAAGGGGGTCTGCATTTGGGTAAGTTATTATCAGATTTAAATTTTGGTTTTTTAGAGCTCTAATCAAATTTTTTAATTGATATTTTAATTTTTTAAGCTCAATTGTGACTGGATGAAAAGTTAATAAGCAATAAGGTTTTAAAAAATCAAATCTATATTTTTTACTCAAATATTTTTTAGAAAATGATTTAATATTTTTTTTATAATTCAGCTCGTGTAGACCTATGGTTTTTATTCTCCAATTTTCCTCTCCCAATTGTATAATCCTTTTTCTATAATCTTTTAAAACTACCAAATGAAAATGACTCATCTTTGTAATCGCATGCCTCACTAATTCATCAGTAGCACCTTCTGTGACTGCACCACCAAATAAGTGTAAAACGGGAATATTTTTGGTAATAGCTGCAATCGGTCCTATTAACATTTCATATCTATCACCCAAAACAATTATTAAATCTGGTTTTATTTCATTAATTTTTTTAATAAAAAAAGTTAAATCTTCACAAAAATTTAAAGATATATCCTCATTAAAATTTTTTCTAAAAAATTTTTTTTTTAAAACTGAAAATTTTTTATCAATAAAATTTTCTGTTTTCCCAAATTTTGTATCTTGGTGGGATATTGTTAGATAAAGGTATAGTTTGACTTTTTTTGAGTCATTTAGACCTTTTAAAATAGGATAATACCTGTCATAGTCTGATCTACCAACTGACAAAGCTAAAATTTTTTTATTCATTATTTATTAAATGATTAATTGATTCTAGAGTTCTAAAATTCTTTTCATTTATTTTACTTTCGCTGATTTTAATTCGAAATACTTTTTCAATCTTTAAAATTAGATTTAAAATTTCTATAGAATCTAATATCTCAAAAATTATAAAGTTTTTTTTATACTCTTTTTTTTTTACATCAAAAAAAATTTTTTTTAATTTAATAAGATTTTTATTTTTTTTTTTTTAATGATTTCATTTATTTGTTTTCTGTCAATTTTTCCATACAATGTTTTTGGTAATTTTTTTAAAGTTATGATTTTAGTGGGTATTTTGTAATTAACTAAAAAATCATTTAAATAAAGCTTTAATTTTACTAAACCTGTTTTTCTTTTATTGAATTCATCTTTATTGAGAACTAATACAGGTTCCCAATCTAATATCTTATTTCTTGATTTTCCAACAATAGCCTCCTGTAGTTTAAGTCTTTTTTTTATAACTGGCTCAACTTCTTCAGGGCACAATTTTTCATGACCAACTCTAAAAGTATCGTCATCTCTTCCCATTAAAAATAAATTTTTGTTTTTATCAAAATAGCCTAGGTCTCCAGTGTCGAGCCAATTATTTTTAAATTTTTCATTTAACTCCTTGCTTTTTGATATGTAGCCCTTCATTAAAGAAGTCCCTGAAACATATATTTTACCAAATTTATTTTTTTTATTTCTAATTATTTTAATTTTTACTCCTTTAAGAGCTTTACCTACAGGAATATTGTTAGAATTTTTTTTTATCTTCTTTTTATTAAAATGGAAATGAGAAATTCTAGGGGAATTTTCAGTACAACCATAAAAATTGATTATTTCTGCTTTTGGAAAAATTTTTTTATATTTATAAATTATATCGTAGGTCATTTGCATCCCGCCTGACATAATTAACCTTATATTATTAAAAATATTTTTTTGTTTTCTTATAATTGGATGCAAGATTCTGAAAGAAGAAATACTCAAATTTATTATATTAAGCTTATATTTAGTTATCTTATTAAGTATTAACAAAGGAAATTTTAAACCTGTATTTATGAAAATAAAACTCATTTGGTTAGACATGTAAGTTAGAACTTGTGAGAAAGCCATAGCATAGTGAGGTGGGCTAAAAATTATTGAGCTATCTTTTTTTTTTAATTTTAAGTCTTGAGAAATAGCTTCAGTGTTTGCTGACACAGATTTTGTTGTAAGTAAAACTCCTTTAGGTTTGCTTGTCGTGCCTGAGGTATAAATAATAAAAACATCACCTTTTCCAATTTTACTATTTGTTTTTTTTTTATAAAAATAAAAAAATAAATTATTAAATATTTTATATTTGCCTTTTTTAAATTTATTTTTTGAAATAAATAATTTAGATTTAGAATCTTTAATAATGAATTGTTTTTCACTTTCAGGAGCTTTAGGATTAATAAATGTTACTATATTTCCATTTTTTTGAGCAGCAAAAATTATATTTAAATAGTCCTTTGAATAATCCAAGCTTAATGAGATAACATCGTTTTTTTTTAAATATTTTTTAAATAGATTGAAATAAAGAATCGTATCTTTGTAAAATTGAGCATAGGAGTAATTTTCATCACTTAGCAAAATTTTTTTATTATTATTGCTTTTAGATAATATTTTTTTAAAGATGCTCAATTTTTTTTAGGTATATATTTAAAAGGATTTCCAATTACTTTAGAATTTTTTCTGACATCTTTATGAATTACAGACCCAGCGCAAATTATTGTTTCTGAACCTATCTTTTTTTTATTTGAAGACACAACTGTTCCAACACCAATTAAAACATTTTCACCTACTTCAGTATTAGCTCCAACACAACTATTGCCTCCAATAACGCAGTTTTTTCCAATTTTAGAATCGTGTAAAATGTTTACGTTTGTGCCAATTAAACAATGTTTGCCTATTTTAGTATTATTCAAAATTTTTGAGTGTGTCATAATTATAGAACCACTTGCTACATTATCTACATTTTCTATATAGCAATGTTTTAAAATAATTTTTGGAAAGATAAAATTTTTCTTATTAAATTTTTTAATTATATTTTTTCTCTGATTGATATTGCCTAAGGCTAAAACAAGATTTAATTTTGTTTTCTTTTTTAAAAAATTACTTTCATTTTTATAAATTTTAATACCATTAAAAAATTTTTTTTTTGAATATTTGTCAATAAAACCTACAATTTTGTATTTGTTATCTTTTTTTATTTCTTTATACAAAAGTTGACCGAGTTGTCCTGCGCCTATAATAAATAAATTGATCATTTTTTTAAAAGTTAGATTTGTTCTTAGTAATATATTCTAGAGCTACTAGGTAAATTCACTGTGATATTAAAAATCAAATTTGAATTTTTCATGTTGTCTCTAGGAAACTTTTTATAAATTTTAAGACTATGTAGTGGTCGCCAAACTGACCTTAGTCCATAACCTTTTGATCTCAAAGATTTTAAAATAAAGTTTTTGTCTTTTAAGTTTTTTAATTTGGCAGTAATTAACCAATAATTAGTTTTTGAATATCTTGGTTCTTTTAAAATTGAAATCGATTTATTGTTCTTAAATTTTTTCTCGTATAAGAAAAAATTTTTTCTTTTTGCTTTCAAAATTTTTGCTAAGTTTTCTAATTGAGCACAACCTAGAGCAGCAGACAAATTAGACATTCGATAATTAAATCCTATTCTATCATGAGCACTATCTGTTGAGCTTGGTACTTTTGCTTGAGTAGATATATGTTTTAATTTTTCTGCAATTTTTTCAGATTTAACGATTACCGCCCCTCCGCTACCACTCGTAATGGTCTTGTTTCCATTAAAACTTAAAATGGCTGCATCTCCAAAAGTTCCAACATGTTTTTTTTTATAAAAAGACCCTAAAGCTTCGGCAGCATCTTCAATTAAAATTATATTATATTTTTTACATATCTTTTTAATCTTATCAATCTCACAGGGAAAACCATGTACGTGTACTGCTATCAGAGCTTTAATTCTTTTTTTTGTCTTTTTATTAAATGTATAATTATTTTTCTTTATTGAAATTTTTTTTAAATATTGTTCTAATTTTTCTGGACAAATTCCCAATGTATTAAGCTCTATATCAACAAAATTTGGTGTTGCTCCACAATAAATAATTGGATTTACGGTAGCTACAAAAGTGAAGCTAGGAACTAAAACTTCATCTCCTTCACCGAGTCCATAATAGTCTAGTATTAAATGTAAAGCTGAAGAACCAGAATTTGTAGCTACTACAAATTTAGACTTTGTGTAGATCGCTAATTTTTTTTCAAACTTGTCAACAAACTCCCCTACAGTAGAAACAAAAGTATTATCGATACACCTATTAAGATATTTTTTTTCATTTCCTTTAAAATTAGGTGCATGATGACTTTTGTCTTTATTCCTAAGACATTCGATTAAAGATTTAATTATTTTTTGAGACGCTTTGTTCATAATTTAAGCCTTTTTTTTCGCTAATAAATAGTCTTTTCTTTCATCAATATCAATTGATAATTTCTTACTTTTGATAATAAATGGAATAGTTTTTTTTTCTGATACTAAAGATTTATTTTTTTTTATAAAGTTAATTGATGCAAAATAAAAATTTCCATTTGCAATAAATTTATTTCCATTAATTTTATTTTGCAAAAAAAGTCTATTATTTTTAATGTCAAAGACTCTCAGATGATCTTTATAATCTTTAGTAGTGCTTACATCAGTTAAGCTAGCAACTGAATATTTTTTTTTATTTTTTTTGAATATTTTATAGGCTTTGTTAATTAGTTGAATTGATCTAAAAGGAGATGTGGCTTGAAGCATTAAAATTGAGTCAAATCTTAAGTTAGTATTTTTCTTTAAATACTTTACAATATAAAGGATAGTTTTATATATTTTTGAATTATCGCCTGCTAAATTTTTCGGTCTTTTTATAAAAATAAATTTTTTATTATCGAATGAAAATTTTGATTTAGATATATCTGTTGTTAAAATAATTTTACTTGTAAATTTAATTTTTTTAGAATCATTTAAAACTCTATCAACTAACGACATTCCTTTAATTTTTAAAATATTTTTATTTTTTAATCTTCTAGACGATTTTCTTGCCGGTATAATAGTAATGATACTCACGATTTATTTTAGTAACCTTGTATCTATTAAAGTATTTTCCTCTAGATCAGTTAAAGTTTTCTTACCTAAAATTTTTTTTACATCAAATGGCGATATACCAGTTCCTGGTCTTCTGAAACACAAATCTTTAATTTTAATTTTTTCATTTTTAAATATCCTTCTATTAGTTGCTACACTCTTTCTAGCGACTTTTTGAATATGCATTTCTTCTTTAGAAAATTTTTTTTTACCATTTCCAAGTATTAATTCAAAATTTCTGATTTTTTTAATTAATTTCTTAAACTCTGCAATAGTAGCGGATGATTTGTGATCTGGTCCAATTAAGTTCTTTGATATTGTAACATGTTTTTCAATTACCTTTGCTCCTTTAGCAATTGCAATTAAACAAGCATCTTCACCTAAAGAATGATCTGAATATCCTATTTTGCAATTAAATTTCTTTTTAATTTCATCAATAATATTTAAATTCAAATTTTCTCTTTTTGCTGGATAAGAACTCACGCAATGCATAATTGTTATATCTTTTTTCTTAAATTTATTTAATTTCTTTAGTATTAAGCTGATATCTCTAAATGTGGACATTCCAGTTGATAGAAGGATAGGTTTTTTTCTCTTAGAAATATATTCCAACATATCTAATGAAAAAACTTCTCCTGACGCAATTTTAAAAAAAGGAACTTTAATAACTTTATCTAGAAACTTCAGACTTTCTAAATCAAAAGCAGTGCAAGAATAAATAATTTTTTTCTTTTTGCAATAATTTGAAATTTTAATGTGATCCTTATGAGATAATTGATAGCTTTTAGCCATTTCTATTATACTTTTATGGTCATCATTTTTTTTTTGGTAATCTGCTTTAAAAGAACTGTCACTGTATACTTTATTTGGGTCACCAAGTTGAAATTTGATTGAGTCTACTCCACTCTTAGAAAGTTGCTTTATCATTTTTAAGGCTTTTGAAGTTGAACCATTATGATTTGGTCCAATCTCTGCAATAATAAATGTTTTATTATTCATATTTGTGATTGGGTTAGTTCGCCTTCAGAAATTAAATAAATTTTATCAAAATTATTTTTCTCTATTTTTTTATGAGAAATCGTAATTATTGATCTATCTTTAAATCTATCATTTAAAAGACTTATTAATTTTTGTTCAGTCTTAAAATCTAAAGAATTTGTTGCCTCATCTAAGACAATTATTTGAGGATTTCTATATAATGCTCTAGCTATACCAATTCTTTGTTTTTGACCTCCCGAAATATTAGCTCCTGTTTCTCCTACCACGGTATTTATTTTTTCAGGTAGATTATTAATAAAATCTTTTAATTGGCAGATTTCCAAAATTATATTAAGAAAATTTCTATCTACATCATTTGTTTCTTGTAAGGTGATATTATATTCGATGGACTCATCAAAAAGATATATGTTTTGAGGAACATAGCCTATTGAATTGAACCAAATGTGTTTTTTAGTATTAGTTTGAAACCCGTCAATTGATATTTGTCCTTTTGTAGGCTCTTGTAAACCTAAAATCAAGTCTATCAAAGTTGATTTTCCTGATCCAGTTTTACCTACAATTAAAATTTTTTCTCCTTTAATTATTTCTAAGTTGATATCGTTTAAAACATTAGTTGTCCTGGAAGGATAACCAAAGTCTACATTTTCAAACTTTATATTTTCTTTAATTAGTAAAGACTTTGCTTTAACATTGTTCTGATTTTTTTTCAAATTGATGTTTAGAGTATCAACTGCTTGAGATACATATTTAATAACTCCAAAAGAATATTGCAATCTATTAAATGAAGGTACCATCTTAAAGGCTGCTGCTGAAAAAATTCCTATTGATGTTATTATTCGTGTAGAATTGTCGTATTGGATTACTAAAAAATAGGCAAGTGTAATAACTCCCATCACAGCTATTAATTCTAAATAAATTTTTGGTAGTTTAGATAAAAAATTGAAACTAGTATAAACCTTAGACAATCTAATTGTAAGTTCTTTATATTTTTTTGTAATTATATCCTCTAGTTTAAAAGATTTAATTTCTTTTATTCCTCCAAAACCTTCTTGTAATTTTTTTGTTCTTAAAATTTCAATAGCTGCTCTTTTTTTACCTAAACTTTTAAATGTTGATGAAGTTAAAAAATATATAGATACTGTAAAAAAAACTATTACCAGAGCAGAATTAATAAATGCCTCTGGTTCAAAAGATAATAAAAATACTGTGATCCCTAAAACAATTATTGCTTCCGACAATATTGTTACTAACGCGGTTAATCCATTGATGTATTCTCCTAAATCTTGTCTTATATTTGTATGCAATGTTGATGAATTAGTTTTTAAATGAAAATCAAGATTTCTACCTAGAAAATTTTTAAAAAGTGCGTGAGAAATTGACTCTCTAGTGTAATTTAAAAATTTTGCTTCATACCACAAAAAGAATGTTAAAAAAGTATTCTTAAAAAGATAAATACAAAAAATAATTCCAAATAAATATTTAGTTAGCATTGATTTTTCAGGATAACCAAGAAGTTCGTTAAAATATGAAAATTTTGGGTAATTAGAAAAAAAATTATCATCTAATAATGTATATATAATTGGAATTACAAGACTTAAACCTAACAACTCCAAAATCATAGCAATAAGTCCAAATATAAATAGAAAAAAAAATGCTACTTTTTGTTGTTTATTTAAAATAGAAAAAATTTTTATCATTACTAGATACTAATTAAACAATTTTATTTATATGATCTTGTACTCTTTTAATTGTAGAATATTTTGAGTCGTAATAAAGCATATATTTTTTTTTATAAAATATTATCTCTAAATATTTTTCGAGTGGCATGTTATACAGTTTCAAAATACGATTTTCAAAATCTTCATAAGAAGGATTATACATAGAAGATACATTATCTTCTGGCATAAGAGGATCTAGAGGAAAACTTTTATAATGATCTAAGCTGCTTAAACATAAAATTTTTTTTTGTTTAGCTAAACTTTCTAAAAGAAGCGTTGAATGAAAACCTATTACAAGTTCGCTATTAAAAGCTAATTCGTAATTAGAAAATTTCTCCTTAAACCTTTTTTCTTTAGTAAAAAAAGAATTATTTTTTGAAATTTCATTAAAAATTTGATTTTCTCTTTCATATTTCTGGTGTTTAATAAGGTCCGATTTTTCATAATCTTCCTCTTGCCTAGAGGCTAATTTGAAAAAAATTTTATGTTTTCTTGAAAATCTATCTACATATTGCCATAATTTAACTTGTCTTTCATAAAGCTGCTTCAATACTTTATTATCAAGAGACTGAGAAATATAAGGCATAGCTCCCGCTATTACACATATATATGGATTGTTAAGTTTCTGATTATTTTGATTTAAATTTAGACTCTGTTCCGCTAGAGACAAGTTAATTGAACCAATAACTGTGAATTTTTCTACTTTAACACCTAAAGAACTATAATGATCTACAGTAAACTTATTTAAACAAAGAAATTCTGGAGTATAAAATTTTTTTAAATCTTTTTCTGAATATTCAAACAAAGATGAGTGGGACATTTGAATAATAATAAATTTATATTTCTTTCTTAATTTTTTTGCAATTTTAAAAAAAGCAAAATTATATTCTGTAAAAGTAAGTATTACTTTAGGCTCAATAATCTTAATTAAAGCTATGTAATAAAAATTTGTGAAGTTTCCTTTTAATATTTCAATAATCGACTTTGTTATCACCTCAAAAGAAACATAGATGTTTTCTAATGACCTTCCTTCTCCAGGACACAAAATTTCAATTATTTCATCCCTCTTAAAAATTTTTTTGGAAAGATATCTAGTCGTGTAGTTATCAAAAATAATTAATCTTTTTTTTTCAGGGGATTTCCATATTATTTTTGCCCTAAAAATTATCTTTACTAAACTTATGAGATACAATATTTTTTTTTTCATCATTTTTTTTTCAACAAAAAATTTAAATAATTAATGTCATTTTTATGATTTATATCTACTGAGAATCTATTTTTAGTTAAGAATCCATAACAATTTTTTGAATAAAAAGTTTTTGTTTTTAAAAAATTTCTTACTTTGCTGATATAAAAATCACCACTTGGTCTGTAGTAATTCTTATAATATTGGCGATTTGAAGAGAAAGTATTTTTACTTTTAACAATATGATTAATTAGATTTTTTTTCTTTTTTTCAAGTAAATGTTCAATAGTAAGATTACCTTCTTTAATAGAGATTACATTATTGTATTTTTTTTTTACTATTAATTTTAAACACTTTTCAAGTTCACTTATGGAAATAATTGGAGTCGTAGGTTGTAATAAAATTAATATTTGATATTTAAATTTTAAATTTTTCAAAACATGAATTATTACATCGCTAATTTGAGCGTCATGAGTGGCTAATATTGATGGTCTTTTTAAACAAGAAACTTTTAGTTTCTTGGATTTTTTCAAAATACTCTCACTATCAGAAGAAACTACAATTTTATCAATTAATTTAGATTTTTTAGCTAATTGTATTGAGTGAACATACAGAGGTTTTCCTTTGATTAATTTAAAATTTTTGTTTTTTAAACCTACGCTTGTTTTTTTTGCAGGAATAATACAAATTATTTTCTTATTCAAAATCATAAGATTTTACAGTTTTTTTGTATTCATCCCATTGACCAATATCATTCCAAGATTTGTGACTTACAGGAAATACACCAACTTTAAATTTCTTTTTCTTTGCATCATTAATTAAATTAATAAAACTATAATTTTTATTTTTAGGAACTAATTTAAAAAGTTTTTTTTCGACACAATAAATCCCAATATTTGTTAAAAAATATTTATTTGGTTTTTCTTCAATGCTTGATAAATCGCCAGATTTATCAATTTCACAAATTCCATAGGGAATAGTAAATTTTTTGGATGAAGCAACAATTGTTAGGTCATTTTTTTGTTTTTCATGAAATTTTACCATGTCTAAATAATCAAAATTAGTGATGGTGTCGCAATTGGATACTACAAATGTTTTAGATCTGGCTAGTTTCAAAAAATTAAGTGGTCCAGCAGTTCCTAGAGGTTTTTTTTCTTCTAAAAATTTAAAATTAAAATTATTTTTTCTTTCTTGAAAAAATGATTTAATAATCTTACTTTTAAAATTTACAGAGATATAAAAATTTTTAAAACCAAATTTTAAAAATTTTTGAATAATGATATCTATTATCGGTCTATCATTAATAGGGATTAGTGGTTTTGGTAAAATTTTTGTAAAAGGTAATAATCTTTTTCCTAATCCTCCAGCCATAATAACTACTGAAACATTTTTTAATTTATTTTTTCCCTTTTTAAAATTACCATTTCCGTTTTTAATCTTATCAAAAGAATTTTGATAAATTATATCAACAACAATCTTATTTTCATTGACTATAGGAGCAAATAATATCTTTTTTTTATAAAGTTCTTTAACTGCTTTATCTATATTTAAATTTTTTTTTAAAAAGTATAATGGTTTTTTATAGTAAGTATTTTTAATATTATCAGAAAGACTTGAACCATTTAGCAAAGCTCTTCTTATATCTCCATCTGTCAATGCACCAAGAAGTTTACTATAATTATTTACTACTAATAATTGCTTTGGAACTGTCGATGTATTTTGTAATTTTTCCATCGCCTTATGGATAGTAGAAGTATCTTTAATTAGAAATTTTTTAAAATTCATATTTTAATTATATTTTTTTAAAATTCTTATAAATTGTTCAGATGCAATTCCATTTTTAAATAAAAATTTCATTTTTTTAATTTTATTTCTGAATTTTTGTGAGGAAGCTTTTTTGATAGCAGCCTTGATTGAAGCAATTTTATAATCACAACTAATGACACTTAAATGCTTAAATCTACCATATTGTCTTAAACCAATATCTATTGTCGGTTTTTTGAAGCATGGCACTTCTATTATACCGCTAGAAGAATTTCCAATTACGAATTCAGAAAATGGTATTAATTTAAAATAATTATTAAATCCTAATGATTTTTTGTAAATTATTCTTATATTCTTTTTTTTTAATCTATCGATAACTTTTATCACATTATTTCTTCCGCTATCCAATCCTGGTGAAGTAATCAAGATTTGAATATCAAAAACTTTTAATGCTTCAAATATATTTTTTATTTGGTCTTGAAATTTTATTTTTGTATCAAGGCTGGGAGGGTGATAGTTGAGTATACAAAATTTTTTTTCACTATTTAATCCAAATTTTTTAAAAACGTGAGATTTTGAACTCTTCTTTATACCTGTCAAATTTTCTACTGCAAGTGAACCAATATTAAAAATATTTTTTTTATCTACTCCCATGCGAATTAAGTTTTTTTTATATTTTTCACAAATTACAAAATGTAGATTCGAAACCTGGGAAAACATATTTCTAACCTGGTTGTCAAAAGACCCTAGAGTAATTTCACCTCCATGGATATGCACTATCTTTTTTTTAAATAAGATAGCATTCATGACTACTGCCATTTTTTCATATCTATCGCCAATTAAACAAACATAATCAAAATTATGTTTTTTAAAAATATTTGCTAATCTCATTTGATCTTTTGATAGCAGTGTAGATAAGGAGAAAGCATTATCTTGTTTGTGAATACTTTTAGAATTAAAGAAATCATCTACATGGATTTTTAACTCTTTTATTTCATTTATTGTGTCTCCGTAGTCCTTATTATTATGTGTTCCACCAACAAAAAAGTAAGGTTTTAAAGCTTTTTCTAATTTAAGTTTTTTAATTAAAGGCGTTAAAATTGCCATGTCTCCTCTTGTTGTAGTAAAAATTCCAATTTTTTTTTTCATATTCTTTTAGCTGGTATGCCAGCAAATCTTTGGTTTTTTTTAATATTACAAATAACTACTGAACCAGAGCCAACAACACAATTCTCACCTATTTTTATATTGTTATTAATTCTGCTACCTAGACCAATAAATGAATTTTTTTTAATTAATACATTTCCACCTATATAAGCGCCAGGTCCAACTTGAACATTGTCTTCTAAAACACAATCATGTTCTACAATACAGCCTGTATTCAAAAGAACATTCCTACCTATTTTGCAATTAGCATTAACAATCGAACCTGGGAAAGCTTTAAAACCTTCTTTATATTTTACAGTTTTTGAAATTAAACAGCTTTTATCTATTACTGAAATTATCTCAAAACCAATCTTTTTTAGTTTTAAGAAAATTTTAAAGTTTTTTTTTGTATCATTAATGTCTGCAACTCCTAAAAATATCTTATTTGTTTTTTTTAAAATCTTTCTAAGATTATCATCATTTCCAATAACAGGTAATCCCAATAGCTTTTTTTGATTTATCTTTTTGTTTATTAGTCCTAAGATCTTATATTTTTTTTGTGATTTTATTATTTCTATTATTATACTAGCATGACCACCAGCGCCATAACCAACTACATTGTATTTTTTAACCATGAGATTTTAGCTTAATTTGATTTAATGATTTCTATATTTTTTATCTTCTGGATCAGAAAACATTTTATTCTTTAATGAAAATAAAAGTTCTTCAATAGCTTTTTCTATATTTTTTTCTAATTTAAAATTTAATTTATTTTCAATTTTAGAGAAATCTACTTTATAGCTTCTTAAATCTTGATCTTCACCGCTATATTTTAAATTTACATTTGGTAAAAATTTATTTTTTATTATTTCCGCTATTTCTTTTTTTTTCATATTTGCATTGGTATTACCTAAATTAAAAATTTCATTTTTCACTAAACCTATTTCAGACTGTAAAATGATATCTACTATTCGTCCCACTTCTCCTACCCACATTAATGGTCTCCACAAACTGCCCCCAAATATTTCTAGTTTGTTATACAAGATTGCATCTTTACATAAATGGTTGACTATCAAATCAAACCTCATTCTAGGAGAGGGTCCGTGCACTGTCGAAGGTCTTAAAATTGTGTAAGAAAGATCTGAATCATAATTTTTTTTCAAATAGTCTTCCATTGAAATTTTGCTTTCAGCATAGAGGGAAACTGGATTTAGTTGAGTTTCTTCATTAGCCATTATGCTGGTGTCTTGCACGCCATAACTGCTACATGTTGAAAAAAAAATTAATCTTTGCACCTTATTTTTAGAGCACAAATCGATTAACATTTTTGTTCCTTCAATGTTAGTTTTTCTAGTTAAATCTGGTTCTTTTTTGCACGCACCTTCACCAACAATTGCTGCGAGATGGACAACAAAATCTACTTTTTTTATTATTTCTTCAAGTAGGTTTTGATCCGTAATATTACCTTTTATAAAATTATAAGTTGGATAACCTATAAAACAATTAACTCCTTCTGAACCCATTAATAAATTATCTATTACAAATACCTCGTAATCTAGACTCAATAAATGTCTAACAGTTGCAGACCCAACATATCCAGCTCCACCAGTAACTAAAACTTTTTTTTTCATTTTACTATTTTAACCAATTTTTATTTCCAGAAATTAAATACTTTTTGCCATTATTATTTAAATTGTGTTTTTTCCAAATTCCAAAAAAATCTAATATAAAAGTATTTGTCATTAGATATCTTTGTAATAATTTTTTTTCTATTTTAAATTCATTGTGGTCTGTAGCAATTATGATACAATCAAATTTATTCAGATCGCTAGGGAATTTAAAAGACTTAGTTCCTAATATATCTTTTATTTCATTTCTTGAATAGAAAGGATCATAAACTTCAACTTTTATTTTTTTTCTTCTGAGTTCTTTTACAAAAGGTATTACAGGAGATAAAATGTTAACTTTTAAATTCCCCTTATAAGATAAGCCCAAAACTCCAACTTTCCTATACTTTTTACTGGCTATGGACCTTGCTATTTTTAAATTTATAAATTTATCAGTTTTAATTGTTTCTCTTAACAAGGTCAGACTGCTTTTCTTTTTTACTTGGTTTAAAACATATTGACTTGATAAAGGTATACAATATCCCCCTGTACCAAAGCCTGGAAAATAAGTATTTACATTCCATTTTGTTCCAACTAACTTTAAAACTTCTCTAATATTTTCATTTGGATAAGCCAAAGAAAGCTGATTAGCTAATGTTATATCCATTTGCCTAAAGGCATTTTCAACACTTTTTGCCATTTCGGCTTCTTTATGAGAAGACGCCTGATGTAGTTTTCTACAAACAATTGATAAAACATTTCTAGTTTCTATTGATGATTTGGAATCAGATGAACCGAAGACTCTATCTAAAACATCAAGCGTTTTAGTTCCTTCAACAAACCAATCTCTTCTAGGTGCAACTGAATAAAGAATATCTTGACCAAATTCAATTTTTAACTTCTTTAAAAAAGGTATAATTTTTTTTTCAGTAAACTGCGGGGTAAGTGTTGACTCTATGATTATTAGTGGCTTTCTATCTAAAGATAGCTTTTTTAATTCTGAAATTCTTTTTAAAACTTCATATAAAATTTTAAAGTAAGGTTTTCCATCCTTTTCTGTTGGTATTGCAATAAAGTGTACAAGATAATCATCTGTTAAAATATCTTTATAATCATTAGTGGCATGAATTAATTTTCTTTTAGAAAAATTTTTAATGTCGAAACCAAACCAATTTTTTAGTTCTGGAATAGGTAAAATACCAGAATTGATTTGTTTTATTTTTTTATAATCTACGTCAAAACCTACACTTTTAACGTTTTTTTTTGCAAAATATACCATAGTGGATAAACCAATATATCCAGTTCCCCATACGGCTATTTTTTTTCTTTTTGAGAGAAGAAGTTTTCTATAATTCATAAATAATTAGATATAAAAATCTTTTTTTTTAAGAACAAAAGGTTCCTTGAAGTCGCTTAGATTATTTGAGGAAAATATTTTTATTTTCTTTTTAAAAAACTTATTTATAGAGCTTACGTCAAATTCTTTTCTACGGGAGTACCTTATTTCTTTCTCTCTCATTTGTTTTTCTGGTCTAATTTTTTTTAAAGTTTTATTTAAAATTCTTGATTCTAATGATTTAAATGCCGATTTAACAGTTGACATGGTATAAGTAAATGGGTTTGAAGTAGCCTCAGATATAGCATGATAAAGAATTTGACCAGAGTCTAGTCCCTCCGAAAGTAGATGGATAGTTGATCCAACATAATGAGGATTATCATCGTACAATGCCCAAAAATTACAATCTGTTCCTCTGTAATAAGGGGATACTCCCATATGTATATTAATCGCTTTATTTTTGATTAGAAATTTTACTAGCTCCCCTTTTATATAACTACTTCCAAAAACAATATAATAATCACTTTTTAAAAATTTACTTAAATTTTTAAAAGGTATTTTATTAAGATCTCCCTTACTCATTGTTAAGAGATGTGTTTTCTTTTTGAAATTAAGGTTTTTGATGTTAAAGATTTTTTTTTCAGCATTTTGAACATTCTTAAAATATTTCTGAAATTCTATTCCCTCTGGATATCTGCCTGAATTTAAACCTGGAAATAATGTATCGACCTCTTGAATTACAAATAATTCTGAAGACAGGTTATGTAAGATATTAATTAAATAATTATGTCGTCTTTGATTAGAGGTAAAAACAGTTATTTTCATCTCACAGATTCCATTGCTCTTACAATATTTGAGTGATCTTGCCTGCAGATTTCAAATTTAGAAGAATTGCTATTTTTATTAATCATGATCTGCTTAAATCCTATATCGATTTTCATTTTTTTTAATATTTTTAATGTATTTAAATTGTAAGATCCACATGGGTGACTCATTGATTGTATTCTATCAGTCTTCAAAATTTTTTTTAAAACTAGATTATTTCTATGGTATTCATTAAACTGATTTTTGTAATTAAGTTTTTTTAAAGTTGTTGGGTGAGTATGAGAATGCAATCCAATTTCATGTCCAAGTTTATGTAGCTTGACTAGATCCTTCTTTTGTAAAAAAACTTGATTTTTTATTTTTTCTATCTTAAAATTTTTTTTCCTAAACATTTTTTTCATAACTTTTTTGTAAATATCTCTGCTTAAGAATAAATCCCGTGTAATTCTAAATTTAACATCATTTTCAGTGTAGAAACTAAATTTTTTCAAATTTTCATTAATCAACTTTTTCTTTGATTTTAAAAAAAAAATCAATTTTTTTTTTTTAAGTTTAGGTAAACTATTAAAGAAATCTTCATAAAACCCGTCTATAGATGAATAACAATTATGTCTAAAATATCTATAGATTTCTAATAAGTCTGGTTGATTAGTAACTGCAGATGAATAAACAAAAAAGAAAGCTTTTATCTTATAATATTCGAGAACTGGCAAAGCAATGTCAAACTGACATTTCAATGAGTCATCAAATGTTATGCAAACATGATTTTTCTTTAGTTTTTTATTTTTATATCTCTTAATAAATTCAGGTGCATCTAAAATATTTTTTCGTCCTATATAATCAATTATTTTTACAAATTGATTACGACTAATAGATCCTTGACCTGATAAATGTTTCTTATCATCGTGAAAATGATGAAACATTATGCCGTGAAAGAAATTATTAGACTTATTAGCGTACATTTAGATATTATCAGTTAAGAAAGACTTGTTGCCCTCTTTTTCAAAAATATTTTTATTTATAAATTTATTTGTTGTTTTTATAAGTTTTTCTTTATTCATTTTAAAATAATCACAATAATCTTTAATGAATCTTGTTGGAAAAATTTTGTCGTATTTTTTTACAATTTTTATGGCTTTTTTTCGTGTCAATTTTTTATCTCTGATAGCTATACTTGTATCAGTAGTAGCTCTACCAAAACCATATTTAAGAAACGCGAGATGCATATGCAATGCAAACATTTTTTGATCAGTATGGGAATGATTGTTAATAGCATTTTCTTGTTTAAGTTTATCGTACTTTAACCCCATGTATTTTTTAGCAATTTTAAGATGTTTATTTTCGTCCCAAATTTCAAAAAATGACCAATGACATTTTAAAATTTTTTTACATTCATTGTAATCTTTTTTATTGATAGTAGACCAATAATACTCTTCATGATTTTTACTGCGTAAAAAATTTGAAATTGGTTTGTTATTTAACTTTAAATTAAATAGCTTAAGACCGACATCTAACCGATCTCTATAACTATTTTTACCACCATACATAGACTCTCCTTCCTCGCCCCACATGACCATTTTAATATTAAAAATTTTAGCTATTTTTAAAGGAGCAATATAAATAGATGAAATCCAGTTATGCTGTGGGAGACCCTCTTTAATAAAGGTAATTTTATTCATATTTCTAAATGCTTTTGTCTCAAGAATTTTAATCACGTCAAAACCAGATTTTTCAAAATTTTTTAAATTTTTCCAACCTAAATCTGTGATGAGAGGTGGCTCACAAAATACACATAATGGATTCATCTTAAATTTTTTTTTTAACATCCATGCTACATATGAGCTATCTTTTCCTCCACCTGCAGGAACTACAACATCATAATTGCCATTTTTATCTCTAACTTTATCGCATATTTTCCAAAGTAATTTCTCTCTTTTTTTCCAATCAATTTTTTTTCTTTGGTTATAATTTATACAAGCTGTACAAAGACCACTTTTAAATTTAGTTCTTGGTCTTGTTGACACAGTCATACAATTTTTACATCTTGTTATTTTTTTAAAATTAAATTTCATTTTTCTAAAACATACCTTAGGTCACCATAATTATATAAATGTTTAAGTGATTTTTTTTTAAAAACTTTTTCGCTCAAATCAGTTTCAGTTCCTCTCTTAAGAAATTTAATCTTTTTAAATCCAATTTTAATAAAATTTTTCTCTATATCTTTTTTTTTGAATAAAATTCTTTTGTCCCAAAAAAACATATTTTCAATATAGTTTATTTTTTGAATATTCCATCCTTCTAAAAATAAAATATTTTTTATAATTTTTTTTTGATTTTTGTTTATTTTTTTACTGATAGAAATTGGCAATCTTCTAAAACGAGAGTCTCCAAATAAATTTAGCCATACCTTTCCATTGGGTTTTAATATTCTGTGGAATTCTTTAAGAGTTTTTTTCCAATGAAGTAAATGAGATAAAACACCATTACAAAAAATAAAGTCAAATTGATTATTTTTAAAATTAATCTTTTTATAGTTTGTTGTTTTAAATTTAACATTTTTATAAATCTTCAAGTTTAAGAATTTAGATTTAGAAACATCCGTTGCAAAAACTTTTTTAGTACCAAGATTGTTTATTTTATTTATATAATTTAATGTTCCAGCTATTAATATTGAATTATCATTTCGAAATTTAAATTTGATCTTATTTTTTTTCCAACGTTGAGAAATTCTTTTATCCGCCTCTAATAAATCTTTTAGATTATATTCTGATCTATTTTTTATCATTATTCAACCAATGCTCCGCACTTTGTAAAAATTTGTTTTACAAGCAGATTTTTTTCATTTGATCTTTTTTACAAGGGTTTGAACGAATACTCTTTATTCTTGATCGTTGTCTTAATATTCCCAAGTAAAATATTTATTTTGTTTTTTTGTAAATCTATAATTTTAAAAATTTTTTCTGAAAATGGTCCTGATGTAAATTTATAATCAGAATTTTTTCTAATATGAAAAAAGCTTTGAGAGAGGTACCCTTTTTCATTTTCTGATTCTTTGCACTTTTTTACAAATTTTTCTATCTCTTCTTGAGACTGGCTAAATCCACCTAAAAAATATTTAAGCCCTCTAGTAAATTTAAGTAAATTTAAAGTTTCATTGTACTTAAATCTATTATGAAAACAAAATAAATAGTCTCCTAATAAATTTAATTCTTTATCTACAAGCTTATTTTTTTTATACTTTTGAATTAGCAACTTTGGAGAATAAATAGTTACATCACTACCAAGTTTTTTCTTAAAATCTTTTTTTAAAAATTCCAAATTCTTTCTATCAAACTTAATTATTGTCCACATATTATTTATTTTTTTTAAGCTCTTTTTTAAGTTCGTCGTATTCTTTCATTTTTCTTTTCATAAAATTAATAGTAAGTTTTGTTCTCTCAGAAATGCCTTTAGGGGTTATTACGTATTGAAGATAATTAATTTTGTTCGATTGTTTTTGAAAATTTTGTAATTTGACTAACCCTTTTTTTTGAAGTGCCTTAAGACAATAATTTAATTTTCCAAGACTAAATCCTAATTCTTCAGCTAATTCTCTTTGGGAGGACTCGGGTTTTTTTTGAATTTTTCTCAAAATTTCAAAGTGGTCCTGTTCATTTTTCATATTACTCATATTGTTCAATTATTGAACATAATAACGTTCAAAAGTTGAACAGTAAAGCCAAAAAGAAATTAGCTTATACCTATAGGGAAATAGGTAGTAATTTGACTATATCTTGTATGTAAGAAAATTTTTTTCAGTGCATAAATCAAGCCAATTGAGCTATTAGTACTGGTCAGCTACACGCGTTACCGCGCTTCCACACCCAGCCTATCAACGTAGTG
>MDSV01088961.1_pt1 | contig 39538 bp, 50 predicted proteins | sample 810851 | NCBI WGS metagenome assembly MDSV01 (sample SAMN05326640, study PRJNA326480) | marine metagenome | isolation source: seawater | place: Atlantic Ocean: North East | collected 2012 | reverse complement strand
TCGGAGCCTGATGAGCCATCGGAGCCTGATGAGCCATCGGAGCCTGATGAGCCATCGGAGCCTGATGAGCTACCAGACGGACCCTGTGGTGGTGGACATTCATATTCACCTGACTGACGATGACCACTTTCAGTGTAGACAGCAAGACTAAAACACCTAGCATTTCCTCTTACTGAGCCCGTTTCGCCTGCAAGTGAACGCCTTCTTTGTTGTACACAATAAGGAGTATGTTTATTGTAGCAGAAATTACCTGGCCCAATTCTACGAGGAGTGTATCTGAATCCTCCATCATCATAAGTTGGATAGCCACAACTTTCGCAATCTCCACAACTATCTGTGCATACAGCCGCACCGTCTTCAACACTACATGTTTCGCAACCTTCACACACACTTCCACATGCTTGAAGATCCTCGTCAAATGCAGTACAAGGATCGTCGTCAGGTACACAACTGGCCTCAGTCAATGAAGGGAGATTACCTGAGTCTCCTTCGAAGAATCCTCCCTCTTGACAAACTTCACAATCTTCACAAACCGTGGAGCTGCAATCACAAACATTTGGACCTGGTTGGTTGCCTCGCACGCATCCAGTGTCTCCACAGTAGCCTGGATATGCGCCAGTACAAGGATCTGCTTCAAAATCGAAACATGGCTCATGATTTAGTTTTACATAATAGTTGCCTCCTTCTGCTGATTCGCATGTAGCGCAATTGGAATTAGCAAGTTCAGGCACAAGTGCTATTGATGAACTCCCTCTGTAAATTTTACAGTATTCACAACCTGATTTAAACTTCGCCATACAACCAGTTGTTTCTACCTCTTCCGTCACTTGCCTTCGTTGTCCTTTATCATCAACCTCAAACCTCTTTGGTATTACGGGCAACTGTGCTGTATATGTTCCACATTCATAACAATTAGGATCACAAGCATCGACACATGCACCGTCGACACATTTTTCGCATGATTTACATGTTGATGTACAAGACTTTTCAGGTTCTGTGGCACCTTCTCCTTCTCCTTCTTCTTGATTTTCGTTATCTTCTGTTTCTTCTTCTTCTACCGCAGTACATTCTTCACACTCTTCACAATTTTCTTCGCACTCATACTCGCTATTACAGGAACTACATCCATCACAATCCGAATCCTCACAACATCCAAGATCTTCGCAGCTCAAACACTCACAGTTTTCTGAATCAAAGCCAGCAGGACAATCATCGGTGTTGATGGAACAACCACAACTACAACCGGTTAGTTCGAACGTTTCAGGCTTTCCTTCTTCTTGTTCTCCTGTGTAATAAATCTGATAATTACCAGTGCAGAGTTCTACTCCTCCGTAATCTGCTCCATATTGGTCGATTAATTCACGCTGGTCCTCACCACCGTCAGTATATCCACATCTGCAATCGGGGCATTCTAATACTTGTTCTTCACCAGGAGGAAGATTATCAAGTTCTTCTGGTGTCAACTCGACTGTTTCTGTAGCGACTGAAGGTCGTATAAAACCCGGAGGGCATGGTTCTGTATCATCACATTTGCACTCACACTCCTCGCCATCAAAAGTCTGATTGTGTCCACACTCAACCTGACTACCAGTGGTTGGATTGCTGGCAGCTGCATACTCTTGACCGCACATACATCCGCAAATGTCATTGGCCTCATCCTCGTAAAATGATTGTGCTCCAGGACAACCCTCAGGTGGCTCTACACATTCAGAACCCGACGAAGATCCTGATGAAGATCCTGATGAACCAGAAGACCCTGATGAGCCTGATGAACCAGAAGATCCTGACGAACCAGAAGATCCTGACGAACCCGATGAACCTGATGAACCATCAGATCCTGATGAGCCGTCAGATCCTCCTGAGCTACCAGACGGACCCGGTGGTTGTTTTGGTGGATCCGGACAATCAGGGAGTCTCTGGGAAAGAGATGATGTATCTGCAACACGAGCAGCAGTTGAGTCTGTAGTTTGATTTGAAGAAGTGTCTGTAACTTTATTAAAATTAGGTATAGTTGATCCATCAGAAAGAGTAATTTCATCCGGTCCAGAAGATGATACCGAGGACGAATCAATTGCATTTGGAGTATGATTTATAGGACCAGTACCCCAAACTTTTTCTCCAACCGTTTCATTTTCCTGTGATAGAGATCCTATTGGCTGAGCTCCGCCTTGAACACGTTGATACCCCCACGTTTCAGGACCACCGGTTTGATTTCCGTCTTGATCTAACCCTCCATACCCTGGAGTGCCAGGCAAGATGACACCACCAAACCTATAAGGACCGTTAGGACCCATAATTATATCGCCAATGTTTGGCTGTGGTAACTCACCTGGATATGACGGGCCGTCTCCGTAGTATCCGTCAGGTCCGGGGCCGTATCCGTCAGTTCCCCCTGGAGAACCATATCTCGGCTCGGACGGAATAGTGGTAGGTCCGCCTGTAGAACCACCAAACTTTTCCCAAATTTTTGGATTAAGTGGATAATTAGGATCTTCAGTTGTCCACACACCTCTCTCTTTGCTCTGTCTCCTTTCGTGGCTTGCTGGGTCTAGCCTGACGGTTCTAAAATCCTCAGGTGTAGCTGTTGGACCAAAGGTACGTATCAGTGCGTCTTCTAATGATTCACCAACTTTTATTTCAAAGTTAGGATCAGGAATCACTAGTATAGTTTCGTTTCCTGGTCCATACCACGAACGGTTTCCATCTTCGTCAATTGTGAAACTATCACCATCACCATATTTAGGATCCATCTGTGGTATATCATCACCCTCTTGCCATGATGTCGGTAGCAATGGATCTTCTTCTGGAGTTTCAGTGTCAGGATCTTCATCAGGATCAGCAGGAGTTGGGACAATTTCTCCGTCTTTATTTACGCATTGCGGTGGCCAATTTGGTGGTTGCGGTGGCGGCGGTGGTCCCGGTGGCGGCGGTGGCGGTGGCGGTGGCGGTGGTCCCGGCGGCGGTGGTGGTGGTGGTCCCGGTGGTGGCGGCGGTGGCGGTCCCGGTGGTGGTGGTTGGGGTGGCGATGGTGGTGGTTGGGGTGGGGCCGGTGGTGGTGGTTGACTACAGTTAGGACAAAAACTAGAACAATTGCCGGGACTACCACCAAAGTCTGTCATACAGCTTCCGTTCAAACAGAAGAAAAACTTATCGCAACACTCGTTCTTAGGTCCATTGGGACAACCTAGCTGATTAGGTTTTTCTTTGCAAGATTCTCCACCTTTTGCTATACCACCGAGTGACGGAGGGCAATCATCTTTGCAAGGAATTGTTATTGGTCGAGGACAACCTTTTATACTGATAGAAGGACAAGATTTAGTAGCATTCTCAGCTAATTTCTTACTACATCCTCCGATCGCATTTGCGATACATAAATCATCACACCCTCCTGGTTGAGGATCATCGCCGTCCCTACAAACACACTGACAATCTACTTCTTTACCACCTTCGGCCTCCACTGGTTTTCTTTCGCCGCATCCACACTTTAATGTTGTTTTACATTTGCAAGTATTTTTTCTTTGTGGGGAATCAGGGTTTCCAAAAATATCTACACCATCTCCAGGACACTCATAGCAGTCTTTATCAACTTTTATCTCTTCTAATTGTTGGTCACAGGTTTTTCTACATTCAGCTAAAGCTATAGTCTTTAAGGTGTCATATGATTGATTGTCATCTACAAGGTTTCCAAAATCATCATACATAGCAAAAGAGGTAGTAGTAGGAGTCCATAAGACATAACCTGGAGGACATGAGCAGGAGTCATTTATACAACTTCTACCTTCGCCAGGAAACAAATCATCACAACTAGCGCACTGACACGGCGGCTCGCCTGCTTTAAATGCATTTGTACATGCGCAATCGCCGGGATCGTTAGGGCATCCGGAACTAGATCCTGAGCTAGAACCCGATGAGCCTGATGAACCTGATGAACCAGAAGACCCTGATGAACCTGATGAACCAGAAGACCCTGATGAACCTGATGAGCCTGATGAACCATCAGATCCTGATGATGTGCCGCTTTCACAAGGAGGTCCGCATGTTATCTCACAATAATCATACGCCTGTCCACAGCCACAAGTATCTGAACCACAACAAGATAAACCAGCATCACAATCATCTTCAGATAGTTCCCAATCACAACCATCAGCTGCTAGAAAATAAGTACAAGTTCCAGGCACTAAGCTACAACATTCATCGTCTGATCCGGGTATTGGAAGTCCAGTTATTGGACTAGTACCACTAAATGCCCTACGATCTTTAAGGTATCCATTGCAACAATATCCATGACATTGATACTCTGTTAGTTCCCAGTCAGGACCTAGAGTGAGGCAGTCACAATCATTAAATGGATCAGCGCCATCCGCACATGGATCAAAACTAAGTTCACGACTTTCTCCAACTATATTTCCATAGTTATCAAATAGAGTACAGACACATTCGCAAGGAGGATAAGGAGTATTGTACCCACCTGCGCCGGGCGCAGATTCTTTACACTCTCCAGATTCACAACTGCAATTTTCAGTTTGAATATTTACTTTATGTTCATCATTGGGATGTGGTAATTCTGTGCTCATCTAGACCGATTTCCTAGCAAAATATTCCTGTGTGTAAATACACTTATACACTTATTACATACACTAAAAAATAAACCAGGGCTCAGAATGAACCCTGGCTTTTTAAGAACTAAAAGACAAGATTTACTTAGCCAGTTTTAGCAGCATAATCTGCTTGTACAGGAACTGGTTGACCCAATTTATAAGCAAATTCACCAGGAACACTGCGTGATGGTGTTGCTGCTTCATCTGCTGCAATAGTTTCTGCTGAACCAGAAACAGACCAACTACCAGCAGTATCATAAGCAGTACCTTTGATAGTTACGTTTCCAGTAGTACTACCGCTAGCAGTATCTGTTACAGTAAATACATTAACATTAGTAACAGTAACTTCGTAACGACCATCTGTAGCATCGCCACTAGTATAATCTACAGTAATAGTATCGCCACTTGTTAAACCGTGACTCGGAGCAGTAACAGTAACTGTTGTACCACTTCTTGAATAACTACCCTTTAGTTGGAATTCACCAGCAAAATTATCCCAATATCCATTGCGATAAGCTGTAGCAACTTTGCTATACTTATAAGCTTGTCTGCGATTAATGCTTTGCTTATGAGCAGGAACATTGGCTGCTCCCTGTAAAGCTGTGTTAGATTGGCCAGAAATAGTAGTAGAAACTCTCATACCAACTGGTCTTTGGTTATTAAAAGCAATTGTGCTTGCAGACAATGCTTCGTCAGTATTAGCTCCGTCGATAACAGTCGAGGCAAATGCTCCATGATCAGGACCTCTGGTGACTGCTCTATTGGCTAAAAGAGTCGAGGCAGAGCCGATGTGCTTGGCTGCTCCGCTATTATTTTTAGTGCTAGTAGCGGTTACGCTTGTTGCACCATCTGATTGTACTGTTGCCATTTTATATCTCCATGCATTTTTATAGGTTGTAAGACTTACAACTATGTTTTACACCTTTTAAGAGCAATTAAGAATATTTTTATGCATAAGATCTAGTCCATTAATAGAATTGACCCTAAAACCGTAAAGATTTGATTTTTTGACCAAATTAATATGGTTTTTACTCCAAAAATTTCCATTACAAATAATATTTATATCTGGTACTTTTTTATTCATCAGTGCTGAAGCTAAAATATTGTCATGAATATCATCTATAAAATATCCTGTTGATGGATATATAGTATTAATATTAGCCGATAATAATATGTTGGCCACTTTATACATAAGATCGTAAGAAAAGAATCTGTATTCTAAAATATATCTAATTTCTATATCTTCATTGTGTGCTATTTCTTGCATACATTTTACTTCATCTCTTAATTTATCATACTTGCGATTACATAAAACATGTGAAGGACAAACTACTTCTACAATTTTAGCACCTGTTTTAATGGCAGATTTTACTGCAGACTTTTTGTTGAAAATGTCCAATATCCCTAAAGGAAAATCAATAGGACAAGATAGCCGTATATTTGTACCAGAAAGTATATTTTTTGCAGTACGGAGATGCGTAGGGAGCACCGAGATCACATCTGGTTCATATGTGATTGCTGTTTTAATAATATCTCTAAATTGAGAATCAATATATGCACGATCGTAATTTGAATATTCTAGTATCATTATTTTTTATATTTTTTTAAACTGTCTATGTTAGGAAACTTTCTATCTCCTAATACACCGTCAGCAAACCCATAATGCACAGCTTCTTCGGCATCTAAAATCCAATCGCTTCTATTAGCTAGTTGGGACATGATATGTTTTTTAATAATATATTTATTCCAATTTTTCTTTTCCTTAATAAGAGGGCTATCTGCACACTTATCTGTAAAAATATTTATCATTTTTAATGATTCTTTTTCACTCCATTCAAAAGTACTTTTAGCTGCTCTGTGCTCATCATCTATGCTTAAGGAGCCATAATGTATTAATGTATGTGTATTAGGCATCAAAACTCTTTTATGAGCTGCTTGAAATATTATACTGCTAGCAGATTCAACTTTGGCATAAGCTAGTATTAATACTTTAGCTTTACTGTATTTAATAGTGTCGTATATACCTAATCCATCTTCCCATACGCCTCCCGGTATATGCATGTGAACTAAAATAGGTTCTGATGACATAATATTTAACAGTCTAATATTTTTAGCAAATACTATAGCGCTTCTAAAATCAACGCCGCCTTCATCATCAGATTCTGACATATATGAATGTAAATATACTTCTCTATTTTTAATGTCTATATTATAATTATGTACTTCGTGGACATAAGCATCTATGCCGTTCATTTAAGCATTGTCCTTTACAAAATTATATACTTGTTCGTTAATGTTTCTCATGACGTCTGAATCATTAAAAGCTTTGCCGACAGCAATTCTAAACCTGTACCTAGTAAAAATGTCTAAAGCCTCTACTCCTTTTGCATCCTCTATTAATTCTGTAACTTGTTCTGTGATATTAAAATTTGTGTGACCAACCCAAAAATTAAAGATTTTACTACTAGAAGTGTTTTCGGTTAATGGAATAAAACCCATAGGGGTTGCTATGATCTTAATGCCACCATTAAATCTTTTCATTTCAAAATTTTCATTGTTTTCTTCGTAATCAACTGGTTCTTCTTCAATTTCTTCTGTAAAAAATTCTGGATCAGCCAAACCTTCATCTGGAGTATTTAAATCTATAGGGTCATCCAACCCGTAGGGATCTATCCATTTTTGCCAGATTATAATATTTTCTTCATTCATTTGCTTTATAATAAAATATATTTAGCCATAAAACTACTCTTCATGGCTTATGTTAAAAACGTCTATAGGTCTAATTAAAGGTTTGTTTGTTGCTCTAGCTTTATGCACCTTGTTATCAATCAGAGTATAGAAAGATAGTATATTATCAGCAAATAATTTATTACTCATACTATTTTCATCTTGTACTTTGCTGTATTCTGAAACAATTTCTAAAGTTTGGTATTTTAATAATCCATTATGTAATAAAACGAGCAACTCTGCATATTTTTCTGCATTTTTAGTTAAGATATCTAAGTTTTCGAATTTTAAATTATCTATATGACATTCTATATCTATATCTGAATCTTCTGTAAGATAAAATGAAATACCTATTTGTTCTATGTATTCCGTTTCTTTTTCTTTTTGGTCTTTATATCCCCATAATAATTTTTTTAATGTTTGGAGTATTTTCATTGTATTGATTTAGTTCTATTAGGTGGCCGTTTTTTATTTTCACATCATAATTTATAAAACAAAAATAATATATATCTAAAACTTCTGTAATATTTATATCACTAACTTTGTATGTAGGAAATCCTACTAAATCTAAATGTCTTGATAGTTTATGTAATATCGCTTTGTCGATATCTAAATTAGCTTCTAAATCTACAAAAGGGAGCACCAGTTTGCCTTTTTCTAAAGACAATATCTGATGACAGCCCTTTTCTAAATTAAAAACTAAAACTACTAGTTTAAGTTTCGATAGCATCATAACTTCTTAAAATTTCTAAACCTCTTTTTATGTTTTGTCTAATAGCCTCTCTAGACACATTAAATACTTTACCTATCTGCGCTAATGTCATATCATTAAAATAATACATTTTAATCTGTTTTTTTTGTTTGTCTGACAATCTCTCGCAATTAAGTAGTTTATCTATATTGTATTTTAAATCTTGCTTTTCTTCTTTCTCAACTAAAATATCATAAGGTTGCTGGCATGCTGTGTCAACAATATTAGAGTTAAGTTTATTGGAATCCTCGTCATTAGAATAGTCTAAGCTAATATTTTTATTCTTAGCCTTATATTTATTAGTAACATAAGTTTTAATAGCCCATAAAGCACATTGGTTCCTATAAGAATATTTTGTTTTCTTATTGCCTTTAGCTCCAACTCTATTGGGATCGAATCTCCAATCAGCATACATAATTGCTGTAGCCACATCAGATATAGCATCTGGACTAGAAAGCATTTCTGAAGATAAAGTGTTATAAAACTTAGGTCCAAATTTGGATATTGTTTTTTTAGCCAAATTAATATATACGTTTAAACTGTCGTAAGTACGTTCCATGTCTGTCCTTTTCAAAAAAATCCTAAAAATTAAATTAAATTACTTTTGAGCACGTTTCCATGCATCTTTGTTTGGCCTATCTTTATCTCCTGGTTTTGCAGGTTTATAATTCTTGCCTTCACGAAGCTTTTTCTTTCTTATGTTTTCCCACAAACTTGCAGGAGCCATATCTTCTTTATCGTCATCAGTAGAACTATACTTTACAAAATCATGAATTGTTGTCATGTAGTCTTCTGTTATAGCAATTTTACCCTGTAACCAGCTTTCTGTCAAGTTATTTTTTATTGTTGGTTCTGTAATAGAAGCAAGAATTTGTTCTGCATTTTCCATTATAGACTTCAGAGCGTCGATATTCATTTCTAAAAAATCTTGTTGAGATTCAACATGGTTTTTTTCTGCTTCAGCTTTAAGTACTTCTTCAACTCCGGATAATATTTTTTTATAGCTCATAACCTACTCCTATATAATATTTTTTAAGTTCTGGGTAAATAGTTCTAACAATTTTCTTGGACGCTTCGTTATCAGACGGATAATGTACACCTTGCAGTTCTCTAGCTTTACCACAAGAGTCTACTAATTTATTTAATTGTGTTTTATGTTCAGGATATTTATCAGATAATATTTCTGATAACAAAGAAGCATACATTGTATGCCCACTTGGGTACGCTGGTGTTTTATGTGTTGAGGTAATAATGCGATTGATGTCAATATTGTAAAGCTCTGCTAATTGATATGGTCTTGGTCTGTTGTAATAGAATTTTAAATGTTGCACAATAGGGACTAGCGAATGATGATACATTGATATAAATGTACTTGCAGAAAAATCTAATTGTTTATCGTCTACCAATTTTTCTATTAAAAAGCCAGCATTCTTATCTATTTTATAGACTAAATCTTGTTGAGATATAGTTAAGTTTTTAGTAAGATTGCTTAAATATAATAATTCTTTTTTGGCAGTGTCGCCAGAGTTTTGGGGTGGAGAAGGCACTATATCGAATAGATTTATATCTCCAATTTCTGGAAACTCAACAGATGCATATGGAGATTGATTATACTCAAAAGTTTGAGCATATTTAATTTTATCTAAATTTATATTTGTATTTATTTGAGATAATAATTTCATAATCTGTCTTTACCAAGCTTTGCAAGACCAATATCTAGCTTTCCATTTTGGTCCAGGATTAGAACAGTTGTGCCTTGCTCTGAAACTTTTACGTCTTGCTGGATCAGATTTTTTAATTTTCATATTAGGATCGCCAAAGTTGACTTTTACTACGTTGCCTTTTTCATTTTTTACATAGACACTTCTTTTTTTGGGACCTTTGGGTGTTAAGAAAGGTTTATTTAATGTAACTTTTCTACCTTGATACTCCGCTCCTAAAGCTATGCCGTCTTCATCATATACTTCAGAAGCTTCGACTTCCCAAGTAAATTCATTCCATTCATCATCCCAAGCAGCATTAGCAATTAACAGTTCGTCTTGCACCTCTTCTATTAAAGACGCTTTGCCTCCTTCACGGGCTTCTTTAACGCAATATGCGATACGTTGTTTAGTGTCTTTAAAATCTTCTTTGGACTTTGGATCGCCCATACAACGAGAAACAAATTTGTCCCTGTCTTCACCAGATTTGTGCTTAGGTAATGGCATAATTTTTCCTTGTAATATTAGAAAATAAAAAGTATTAGCTAATTAAAAATACACCTAGAGATAACCTTGGCTGTATTTTCCCAAGAGTACTTTTTAGCCGTTTTAATTCCTTCTGGATTAGTAGATCTTCTGTTTTTATAACAGTCTCTCATATAATCTACTATTTGGTCAATTTCTTTATCAGATATTTTAGCCCAATTACCTTGTTTATTAAAAGCTTTACCGTCGTAAGCTGGTTCGGTTTCTTTTATATCTACTAAATGGCTATTCTTGTCTGTGCAAAATTCTGTATGAGCAGAATAATTTGATGCTATAACAGGTTTGTTCATAGACATTGTTTCTAAAAGTTCCAAATCCCATCCTTCGGCTCTAGAAACATATATACCGCAGTCGCTTAAAGCTATAATTTTAGCTATATCTGAATGTAGAGCAACACCTGGAATGACTTTTACTCTCATGTCTTGAGAATACATTGCTTTCCATTTTTCTAACTCTTCTTGTCCAGTATATGAGCTAGTATGCTCAGCTGCTAATATAATTAATTCTACGTCCGTTTCTGTAGGAAAAGCTTTTTGAAATATAGATAATAGTATATCATGTGATTTTCTTACTTCCCACTTACCTATTGTTTGGAAAACATAGTTGTCCGTTGTGTCTGGATTATATAATGTATCATCAAAAATTGTTCTATCTACACCTGGGGGTGCTACGTGTATTTTTTTATCTATACCATTATTCTGTAAAACTTGTTTTGCCCAATCGCAAGGAACCAAAATTTCATCAGAGCAATTCAAATGCATTTTGTCGACATCGCTTAGTGTGTCTAATTCAAAAAAACTGTATGTAAAATATCTTCCATTACCGATTCTATTTGCTAAATCAAATTGATGCCATAGTTTAAAACAAGGAGCATTACCCGTAAAAGATTTGTTTACATTAGCTAATTGTTTAACTAAATTATGGTCTTCTTCAGTATCCATAGAACAATTACCTATAGGAAAAAGTGTGATATCACACAATTTATCTAATTCTTTTAAGATGTTTAATGAAGCTAGTCCATATCCAGTTTGATTGATGGGGCAATTATAATTAAGTTTGTTCATAGATTTTATTATGAGTGTTGTTTACTTGAATGAATGTCGTGTTTTTACCCATGTCTTTTAAGGTTTTTGCTCCTATATAAGTACAACAGCTACGAATACCTCCTAAAATATCTTTTATAGTATCTGACGTTTTACCTTTGTAGGGTATGGAAACACATTTACCTTCACTGGTTTTGTAATTTGCCACCCCACCACTATGTTTTTGCATAGCTTGTTTGCTGCTCATGCCATAAAATTGTAAAGACTCTTTTTGTTTTTTATTATAAACCCAATCTCCTTCACAGGAATCTGTTCCAGCGAGCATGCCTCCAAGCATAACAAAATCAGCATTAGCACAAAAAGCTTTACAAACATCTGCTGGGGTAGTACATCCTCCGTCGCTACAAACATGACCTCCTACACTGTGAGCAGCATCAGCACATTCAATTACCGCAGACAGTTGAGGGTATCCGATTCCGGTTTTAAGTCTAGTGGTACATACGCTACCTGACCCTATGCCTATCTTAACTATATCTACTCCGCCATGAAATATTAATTCTTCAGTCATTTCTGGAGTAACTACATTGCCAGCCATTATAATAATATCAGGATACCATTCTCTAATTTTTTTGATTATAGATACAAATTTTTCGTTGTATCCGTTAGCTACATCAATACATAAATTAGGTTTCTTTTGTAATTTATCGTATACGGTGCTTAGTTTTTCCATATCAGGTTCGGATATGCCCATAGAATAAAAAGCATACTGTCTAGGAAATTCAAAATAATCTCGTAGCTTTTCGGATTTGTAATGTTTGTGTAAACAAGTTATACAGTCAAAGCCTGATAGTACTTTGTTCATTTCTATAGAGCCAGTAGTGTCCATATTAGCAGCCATAATAGGTACACAATTTAATTCTCTTGGAGAGTGAGGGAATTTAAAAATTCTGTTAATGTCCACCTGCGATCTACTAGAAATATTAGATCTTTTAGGCTTTATCAGCACATCGTTAAAATCTAGTTTTACGTCTTGTAAGATTTTCATTAGTAATTAAAGAAATACCATCTATTATAAGTGTTAATATTTTCAGAATGATTAATGTGTTCTAGGTACCCAAAAATATCGTTCCAATCGGAAAATATCATTTGATGAGGTATGACTCCGAACAGCCAATCGGGTGTGTGTTCTTTACCTTGTACCATATGAATTATAATAGGTTTCTTCTGTCTGTTTGCCCAAAAAATTTCTTCATAAGTACCACAAGGATGAATATCTAAATCTAGATTAACTATTAAGAAGTCGCTGATATCAACAAGTCTTAAGTCTACTGACCTAATGACTTTCATCATTGAAGCTAGTTCATCATATCTCTTATTGCTTTTAAGCTTAGATTTGATTAGATGACTATCTTGATCTTCTAGTCCGATATCTGTGGGTTTTGTAATAGGATTAAATACTACTATACCTAGAGACTCTAGAAATGGAGTAGTATTTTCTCTCCATCCTCTACCTCTGTCTGCAACACGATCCATTGCTCCAGCTAGATACACTCTTTGATTTTTTAGTCTGTTCATTGATCTATAATAAACATAGCGTAAGTGCTATTGTCTGATGTCTTTTGAGTTGTGTAACCATACGCACCAGTAGTATTTTTCATAAAGATATTTACTAATGCCATAATTATAATTAAGTAAAAAAAGCCCATATTATCCTCCCAATAAAGTAATATATTTTTGTCTCATGTTTTGTACTTCTTGAATCATTGTTTGTAGGGTTTCTGGATTTGTTGATCTACCTTCAGGATTTTCGAAATACAAACCAACTGGATGGTTGATCATTTCTATTATAGCACCTCCTATGGCGCAACGCAACCAAAAATCTCCATCGGCTGCAGTTTTATATGATTCATCAAAATATCCAAATCTATCGTGTAAATTCCTTCTCCATAAAGGCATGCAGTGAGGACTATTATTATTTAATAAGTTTTGTAAAGAATGTTGTAGAACTGGGTATATTTCTTTGTAATTATTTTCTATATATTTTTCATTGGCTATTCTGGAAGTATAAGTAATTCCATATGCTAAATCTAATTGTGGATTTTTATCAAATTGCTTGAGTAAGACTTCTAATCCTTCTTTATTTTTTCTGTCATCAATATTCCAATTACCAATAATGTCTGATGAACAAAGTTTTATGGCATGATTCCATGCTGCATATAAACCTGGATCTTTATTTAGCTTATAATATTTAATGTTATCGTAATTATCAGCTAGAGGTTTAATATATTCATACTCATTTTCAGGAGAGTTGCAATCTAGAAAGATGAACTCTACATCTTTAAATGCAGATTGCTCTAGAACATTATCTAAGTATTGCTCTATAAATTTTTCACCTTTATAGTAAGAGCAGAACAAAGAACATTTATAATTATTCATTAAGTTGTTGGTAAGTTGGTTGGAGTACCATCCTTAGAGTATTCTGAATGTTTAGGCTTGTAGTCTTCACCTAGCCAGCCAACAGTTTTTGCTAGTACGCCATTATTTTCTGGACTACCGTCATACATAGTGAAGTCTTTTAAAGATTCCGAATGTCCTTTTTCTACTAATTCGTCCCATAGTTCTGTACCGGGAAAAGGAATACAGTCGCTAATCTGCCAATGCACAGTATTGTTATTGTTTTTAGCTATTTCTTGCAATTCAATAAGTTTCTTTTGATCGTCTTGCCAACTATCTCCAACTTCTCCAGGTAAGTTTTTCATAGTAGTAAAATGAAATTCCATATTAGAAAATTTAGTTACCAAATAATGAAGATTTTTGTAGGCTGTTTTTACATTCATATGTTTTTTTACGTTATCAGATAAAACCTGATTAAATGTTTCAACGCCAAATCTCATACCTACACAACCAGCATCTACCATTTTATCATAAAGTTCTGGCTTGCTTGTATCTATCCTACCCATCATCGTCCAAGGCACACCAATTTCTTTAAGCCCATCACAAATTTTTTCTATTCTTCTTTTACCTAAGTTCCATGTATCGTCATCAAAGAAAATACTTCTTAGATTTTCGCCTAAAATATTTTTCATAGTTTTTATTTCATCTATTACCATTTCAGCAGATCTGGCCCTGTACTGACCGTTGTTGATGACATTAGGCCATTGACAATAAGTACATTTAAAGGGACAGCCACGAGATGTACTAACTGTTAGTTGTACTACTCCAGTTCTCATACTCGGATCATAATAGTTTTGTATATATTCCATAGGTCTAAATGGAACAAAATTTTCTCCGTTAGGTAAAGTATTAGTATTTTTTAAGTGTTCAAATTGATATATATCTTTAGCTTTATCTAGTTTTTCACAAATATCCAAAGCAGGAATATCGTACTCGCCTATGATGCAATGATCGACATGGTCTAAAAGGATACAATCATTAGCATAGCTTTTCATATGTGGACCGCAATAAACATTTCTGCAATTAATTTTGTCTTTGATGGATTTAGCGATTGGGTCAATAATAGGAAAGGTAGGAGTTGAAATATCATAAAATATAATATCTGGATTTAATTCTACTATAGCTTTTTCGCTGATGTCTAAACTGTTGTGTCTTAATGCCACGCCGTCATAAAAATATGTTTCATAACCATGACTCTGTACGTATTTCGCTGCATAACCTAACCAAAAAGGAAATGGGGCGTAAGAGCCCAAGGGTCCTTGTCCTGTCCAAGGCCACCTAGAACCAGCATTTGGTCCTGTAAATAAAACACCATCGACGTTTCTAATAAAAGGTATATTAGCAAATAAAACTTTCATAGTTTACCCTCAATCCATGATAAAAATTCTTTGATTCTATGATTAAATGTATGTTTCTCTAATACTTTTTTGTATCCCAATTCTCTGTATGAATTAATAACTTCCGGATGATTTAAAAAATAATCAAGTTGTTCTGTCAAATTATTATACCCTTCAGTGAACACAATGCAATCTTTAAATTCATTTTCTAAATACAATGAATAATCAGATATCAAAAAACCTTTGCATGCTAAAATATTGAAAATACGAAAATTAAATGATCCGTATTCTAAATGTTCGTCTAAATGGGCGTTTAAGCAAATCTTACTAGAAGAATATAAAATTCTTTCATCCTCAAGACTAATTTTTCCGACACAAATATTGTCATTCCATCCAGCCTGATTACCATACACCACTAGACCTTTATCTCTTGCTGCCAATATATATTTTTCTGTCGTAATCTTATCTCTAATATTATTACCTACAAAGCAGCAATTATGAGACAATCTTTTTTCTGGTGAAACAGGATGGAACAAGTCTGGATCAACAGCAAATTGTGAAACTAAACCTTCTCCACACCGCTCTTGAAGTCCTGGTGAAGGGAAAATGAAAGCATTATATTTTTGTTTAATACTTTCGTACACCTCAACAGTACCCGGCCAGGCTGGTTTAGGAAATACATTTTGTAGGTATAGTATCTGATACCCGTTAGTAGAAGGAGCCAGTGGAGTAAATGACAAACATATATCATACTTTACATTATCGAGGCCATTGATTGTTACTTGATCAACCCTCTCGTCTAATGATAAGTATTTTTGCCAAGCCCTGGCTATAATTTCATCTCCTTGTACATTTGCTCCGTCTTTGTTTGTATTTACAGAATGTACTGAAGGTGATATAATATTAATTTTCATTTAATAGTCTTTTTAATCCTATAGAAATATTATTGGGTATTTTTCTAGCACGTACGGAATATAAACTGTGTGACAAGGATACGTCTTTTGGAAAAGTTCCGTCAGACTTATCTTGATGTAATAGCTTACTATTCTTGCCAAATACTTCAGCAACTTTAGAATATAGTTCATATCTGTTACAGCGATCTCTGCCGCACAAATTTATAGTGCCTACAAAATTCATATCAAGTAAGTCGTCTATCATTTCAGATAAATTAACAACATATGTAGGACTATTGTATATGTCAGAATAGCAATTAATTTCTTGACTTTTATTTAAATCATTTAATAAATTATCTAACCAGACACAATTCTTGCCATATACTCCAGAAGTTCTTACTATAATATGGTTGTTGTGTTTTTTCGATAAAAATTCACCTAATAATTTAGAATATCCATAAATAGTAGCGGGTTGAGCATTAGATGCTTCTGAATACATACTTTGCGTACCATCAAAAACATAATCTGTAGATATATAAATAAACTTTGCAGTTTTAGGTAGATGATTTATCACGTTAGAAACACCATTACTATTAATATCAAAACACTTATAAAAATGATTTTCGCACTCTCTGACATTTTTCATACCCACAGCATATATCACTGTCGTAAAATCTGAAAAATCAAAATCTAATTTATTATAAGTAACATCCAGTTGCGACTTACTTAATATAGTAGTATTATATTTGTTAGTAAAATAACGGTTGAGGTTACTTCCTATAAAACCGTCACCCAGTATTAATATTTTTTGCATCTTGAATTATAGACTTTCTCCAGACATCAGAATTAAGTATAGACATATCATATTGTTTATTTTTTATCTCCTCATACTGCTGTAAAACATATTTAGTATCTAACAGATGATCTAAGCTAGGTAGTATAACTATAGGTAGTTTCTCATATAGTTCGTAAATTTTAAAATTCCCGACTTTTACAGTCACGGGCACTCTGTTGCAATAAAGTACTTCCCATAATCTGTGTGTATCTACACCATTACCTATTGGGCAAACGACCATTTTATATAAACTTATAGTTTCAAAAAAATCTTTTAGAGATAGATCACACTCTTGCCAATCTATATCAGTAGATTGTACACATAAATTTTTTACCACACTTCTATATTCTGGATTAGTACCTACATTGAAATTAGCGTATAGGTTACGATCAGGAGTTTGATTACTTAAATTGTTTATTATATCTTCTTTTTCTTGCACTCTCTGTTGATATCCCACTCCATGATTAGATCTTTCAGAATATTGTTTATTCTCCATGCCTAAAGGCATCGGTTTTAAAATATGATGATTAGACAAAGCATTCTCAGCATACCATGTCTTAATATTTTTAGGTGCTTGATTAACAATATCATCAGTAATGCCATAATCCGCATTGCCTGTAATTAATAACACATCATTATTCAAAGATGAAATGGTATCAAAGTCTTCTTGTAAAAAATCTGTTTTGCAAAAAAATATATCTTTTCCATTATGGAGATCAGAAAAATTATTAATCTTAATAAAATCAATCATATGATTATCCAATCTTTTTTTAATGTAAAATCACTATAAGCTTTTTTAGTGAAGTTTTTATGGTAAAAAAGTTTCGTTTGGTTGTATAGAACTATTCTGTCTATGAGGTGAATATATGCAGAGTTTATACAGTGAACCTCCGCTGAATTGAGTATTAAGTTGATATTTTCTAAGAATCCTCCTTGATTACTATAGATGCATTCTAAATTGTTTCCTATTTTAGTATAGTCTATACCATCATGACCATCTGAACCTTTATTACAAATAAATGCGTATGGTTTGTCTGGTACATCTCTTTGCGTAGCAGGAATATAGGTTGAAAAAGAACTCCAAGATTCTGTAAAAGGAATCGACGCTTGTTCGTAGAAAACTTCGTCCCATCTCTGTTCCATACCTGGATTAAAATTACTATTTAATCCAACTCCTAATCTAATGTAATACTCTTGTTTTTTTCCAATTTCTTCTGCTTGAAGATCCCCGTATATATCAATAATTTCTATATTTTGTTGGTCCTGATACATTTGCTTTATGTTTTTAGCGTTAGTTTCTTTGCAGAATAGTTTGATATTCCATTGCTCATCTTGTGCTAAAAAATTTACTAGCCCATTGCATACGATATGGTCACCTAGACCTAAATGATGATGAAGGTACAGATTACTGACTACTCTTGACATAAATCATGAAACCTTTCCATGTCGTTTTTATCAGTTATATAATGGAAAGTTAAATATTTATTGATATCACTTTTCTTAATATTATAGAACTCTGGTTTTTGGCTATGGAATAATTCAGAATGCTCACACTCAATACCTAACTTCCTGAGATTAAAACCCAAAGCCACATCACTGTATGGTTGGAAAGGGCAAGGTAGAATATTTTCTATTAAAGTCCTCACTATTTTATTGCTTATTAAAAAGCCAGCTCCTCCTGAAGGGTATTTGAGCGATCTATCTGGAGGCCAACATTGTATAATTTCTCCGTACACAGTATCAATATTGTAATTTAATATTTCTTTTTTTAGAAGACTAGTGTTTACAAAAGTATCGTTATCGCAGAAAAAATACCAATCATAATCCAAGAAGTATTTTAATAGCTTGAAAACATTTACTTGCTTTTCTTGTCCAGAATCGTATTCTGAATTGTCAGAAACTTTATATACTTTTTTATCCAAGTTCTCTTTATCTGAATAAAAAATTACGTTTTCATTTTTACCCCATGTATCAAGTACATTGTCTATTCTTTCGTCTTGCTTGTGCGTATGAAGTATAGGAAATAAAATATTCATAAAAGTTTCTTTACCTTACTTAAAGCCGCTCCTATTACCTGATGCATATCGTAGTATCTGTATTCTGCTAATCTTCCTCCAAATACTACATTTGTTTCTTTCTCTGCTTCTTTTTTGTATAGTTTATATATTTGCTGATTCTTTTCGTTATTTATTGGATAAAAAGCTTCAGAGCCTCTTTTGTATTCTTCTGGAAATTCATAACTTACAACAGTCTTACTCTGATTTTGATAGTCAAAATATTTATGCTCTATACATCTAGTATGAAGAGTAGTTGAATCTGTATAATTCATAATAGCGCATCCTTGCACACTGTCTTTATCTAAAAATTCATTATACCATCGTAGAGACCTATATTCAAGATCTCCATATTTATAATGATAATATAGGTCTAGTGGTCCTGTGTATATGATCTTATCAAAATTTTTTAAAAAGTCTTTAGAGAGTGAAAAGAAATCTGTTTGCAACTTTACATTAATTCCCGATAATATGTTGTCAAACATTTGAGTATAGCCACCAATAGGTATTCCTTGATATCTATCATAATAGTAATTATTATCGTATGTAAATCTAACAGGTAATCTTTTTATGATAAACGCAGGAAGATCTCTTGGATGCAAACCCCATTGTTTTTTGGTATACCCTTTTATCAGTTTGACATAAATATCTTTACCGACTAAAGACAGGGCTTGCTCCTCTAAATTATTTACTTCACCTTTGTATCTTTGTTCTTCGATTATTTCTTTAGCTTCTTGTGGAGAATTTACTCCCCACATTTGATTGAAAGTCCACATACTAAATGGTAATGAATAAATTTTTCCTTTGTAATTAGCAACAGGATTTAATTGAAAATTATTAAAAGTTGCAAATCTATTGACCCATTTCCAAATATCTAAATTGTTAGTATGAAATATATGAGGACCATATTGATGAACATGTATGTCTTCGTGTTTAGAAGTATAAGCATTACCCGCAATGTGATTTCTTTTATCTATAACAAGACAAGTATGACCTTTGTCTGTTAACTCTCTAGCACAAGTCGCTCCATAAAAACCAGCACCAACTATTAAAAATTTCATTAAATGTACCTATAGTGTTCAGGATGTCTTATGTCATTTTCATCATAGACTTCACCTACAAATTCTTTTCCGTTTCTTTCTGTGGGAAAAGGTTTTTTGTCAAAGAATTCATCATGTACTATTTTGTCTTCTTGGATAATAGGATATAGTATTTGTTGGAAGAAAGTATAATCAGTACCATAGTTATCTGTGGGTAAAAATTGTTTAAATAAACTTTCCATATCATATTTGTTATTTTTTTTATATCCCCACATACCTCCCAATATAGGATATTGATGGAATGGGTGGTCTCTCATAATATGAAAATTTTTATCTGATTCAATCCAATCTTCTACTGCTGCTTTTTCTCTTGCATTTAGTCTAGAGTCACAATCTCTAAAAATTGAAACGTCTACATCTGGGTCATAAGAGGACTGAAATCTCCAAAACATACCTCTCCAATCAGCAATGCCAGTTTCTTGTTTAATTTCTACATTTAATAATTCAAGTTTGCGTAAAATATTTTCTGGTATATGGTTTATATAAAATCTACAAACCCATCCAGGATATATAGTAGAAGCTAGTTCCGCATTACGTATTGCTCCATGTGTATATTTAGGATCATCTCCCCATAAACTATATGATATAACTTTTTTCATCTTTGAGTTCTCGGAGAGTATATGAAGACATTATAATCATGCCATACATCTTCAATCAAATCGGCAATAAAATTCCAATTACCTCCAGATAAACCGCTACCAAATTTAGGAGCGTGAATTTCTACTTTATCATTCGTGTTAGTTGCGGATATATATTTTTCAATGAAACCGGACACACCATACATGCTTTTGGCCAACGCAAAATAATTCAATGGTCTAGTATTTCTTCCGCTTTTTATACCTCTTTGAACAATCATATTTGCTACGTATATACTGTTCTTGTTTTTCTTATTATTATTTACTTTAAATATTTGGCAATAACCTAAATTATTTTTTAAGAAAACTTTACCTAGTAAGTGATAATTTTCTTTAGCTATTGGGTATTTTTCAGCTAAATTTCTAGCAAATCCTGCATCGAACAAATCTATATTATTACATACATGAGGAATGATTATTGTTTTAGAAGTATTCGTGTCGTTAATTATTCTTTCTGTATTTTCAAAAATGTTTACATCATTTAGGAAAATATAATGCTGTTTTTTATTTAAGGTTCTCATTTGATTTCTCTATTTCTTCCCACTTGCCTAAAGGACATCTTTGATCTGCCCAAGCTAGTTTATTAAAGAATTGTTTTTTTTGATTTATATTACATCCACATACATTACACATAGTATTTTTTTTATCAAAATCATTACAGTCTAAGCAAATTGCATACCTAGAATCTATTTGGAGCTGAGTGCTTTTAGGAAATCCTGCATATATATGGAACCACAGAGATTTTATAAAATTTTTAATTCTTAATAACCTCATCTTTGCATTACTCCAATACCTAGATAGTTGTTAGGTACAGAATCATATTGATCTGTAAACTCATAAAATGTGCATTGGTTTGCGTATCTTTGTTTTAGCTGTTGCCAGTGATCTGTGCTTTGTGGACAGGCTGTTGATGATATATCATGGAACACTATATACTTAGCATCTAAACTTAAAGCAAGATTAAAGTCCTTTTCTACATCACGATATCTGTGACTACCATCAATAAAAACTAGATCAGCTTTATGATTAACAAAATCTTTTGGCTGTAATTCAAAGCTAGATTTTTCAAAATAATAAAAATTTTGAATACTTGAGTATTGTTTAAGAACTTCACTCATTTCGATAACATCACAAGCGTATAGGGTGATATTTACATTACGCTGCCTTAAAGCTTCAGCAACGATAACAAACGTACCTCCCCATCTGCATCCTATTTCAAGATAAGAATCAACCTCTAACTGCGATAAAAATTTTAAATAACTAGAAAATTGATTTGGGTATTGCCAAAATCTTAAACCCGATCCATTGCAATACTTATATAATTTTTCAGGAAACTCTTTTAGAATTTCGTTATTCATTCCCAGTAAAGGCAGTTGTGCTTCTAGTTGATCTTTAGAAATATTATTAAAATTAATAGATCTTAACAGATTAACTTTATCTAATATTTTATTCATTCTTAGTTTCCCTTACTGCAATTATACAATTCTCTTTATCCATTGTATAAAGCTCCACCTGATCTACAACACAAGTAGATTCGAGCCATCTAGATGTTCCATTAACTAAATTAATGCACATTCTTTGGCCGTTAGATTTGAAGTCACAAGATAAAATATATAGACTCTGATCTGAAATCTTACGATCATTTTCCGAAACCAGGACACTAAAAGCTTGCCCTGGCTGAAGTTCTTCTATATATTTCGTAGACATAATTTAGTAGTCCAAGTCCTGCCAATTCTGCCAGTCTTGGTTTTCCTCTATTTCTTTCTTCTTCCTCTTGTATGCTTTAGATAATTTTTTGTCAAAATCATCAGTCCCATTGTTTGTTTTATTACAAACTTTGGAGCTTATATGCTTACGTCTTTTATCTTTTCTATTTTCGTAGTTATGATTTTCAGATTTCATTTGTTGCTTTTGTCAATGAGTTACATCAACCATACACTATTGTACAATAATAAAAATTTTAGTCAAGCTATTTTTATACATTGACATCTCTCAGAATATAATTAATATTATGCAGGTTCGGTGGTTATTATCTTATAAACTATTCAATTATGTCTTCTAGAACTACTCTTGTAACAGGTATATGGGATCTCGACAGAGAGAATATGTCTGATGGTTGGAGCAGGAGTTTTGAACACTATAAAGAAAATTTTAAAAAATTACTAGTGGCTTGTGGTGATATAAATATGATTATATTTATTGACCCAGATAATGAGGATATAGTATGGGAGAATAGGTCTAGAGATAATACTGTAGTCTATCATCATTCTAAAGAAGACTTTTCTTCAGATTTTTTCCCATTTTTCGATGCTGTTCAAGTAATAAGGCATAGTCCTCATTGGATCGAACAAGCAGGATGGCTACAAGAAAGTGCTCAAGGTGCTTTAGAATATTATAACCCTATGGTTATGAGTAAAATGTTTCTTCTGCATAATGCCAAGATATTTAATCCATTTGATTCAGATTTTTTGTATTGGATAGATGGAGCAATTACAAATACAATACATCCCGGATATTTCTATCATGATAAAGTAATAGATAATTTAGAAAAATATGTGAATAAATTTTTGTTTATATGTTTTCCTTATGAAGCTGAAGGAGAGATTCACGGATACGAAATAGAAGCAATGAAAGATATAGCTAAATCCGCTACCATAGACAGAGTCGCTCGTGGAGGATTCTTTGGAGGACATAAAGACTTTATATCTCAGGCTAATGATTTATATTACCAATTATTAAGTGATTCTTTAAGTAATAATAATATGGGTACAGAAGAAAGTATATTTACTATAATGACTTACTTAAACCCTAATATATATAACTATACAGAAATTAAAGATGATGGATTATTATATACTTTTTTTGAAAATCTTAAAAATAATACCTTAGATCTAAATGCTAAAGTTAAAATCAGTGGAACTAATAATGATATACTCTTGTATATTAATACTTTTAATTCTCCTGATCAAGTACAAATGGTCATGGATTCTTTTGAAAAATATGACAACAACTTTATAAATAAAACTAAAAAAATTCTCATTAACAATTCTACTGACGAGCAGTATCAAAAAGCTTATAATGATATTATCTCTAGATATAATATGTCTGAGGTAAAAGAAGGAAACATGGGAGTGTGTGGAGGAAGGCAATACGCAGCGCAAAACTTCAAAGACTTAGATGCTAGATTTATGTTTTTCTTTGAAGACGATATGTTGCTAGATTTGTCTAGAAATAATTGTGATTTTGGTTTATCTAAATATGTTAATAATATTTTTGATAATTTAGTATACCTTATGACTGTTCAAGATTACGATTTTATTAAATTAAGTTTTAGTGAATTTTATGGACATAACGGAGAACAATGGAGTTGGCATAATGTGCCAGAAAACTTACATAAAGAATATTTCAACAATTCTAAGAATAGACCTTTGACTAGTTTTAATAATATTAAAACTTTTAATGGCATGCCTTATGCTGATGGAGAGATTTATTATTCTAATTGGCCTCATATTATAGATCAAGAAGGAAATAAAAAATGCTTCTTAGACACAACATGGGATCATCCATACGAACAAACATGGATGAGTTATATATATACTTTAACAAAACAGAAAAAAATTAAACCAGCTATACTATTAGCTAGTCCTATTACTCACGACAGGGTTCATTTCTATGATGGTTCAGAAAGAAAAGAAAGCTAAAAGAAATACAATTTTCATACAAATTGCTGCGTACAGAGACCCTCAATTAGTACCAACACTAGAAAATATGTTTAAAAATGCAAAATTTCCTAATAATTTAAGAGTAGGTATTTGCTGGCAGCACAATAAAGAAGATGAATGGGATTCGCTAGGCAAATATGCAGACCACAAACAGGTAAAAGTTATTGATGTGGACTACAGTGAATCCAAGGGCGTATGCTGGGCTAGAAATTTAGTTCAACAATTATATAATGGAGAAAAATATACTCTACAATTAGATAGTCATCATAGATTTGCTGAAAATTGGGATCAACAATTAATTAAAATGATCAAACAGTTACAGAAAGATGGACACGAAAAACCTTTGTTGACTGCTTACATTCCTAGTTTTGATCCTGAAGATGATCCTGCTTCAAGAATTCATCAAGCATGGAAAATGAATTTTGACAGGTTTATTCCAGAAGGTGCTATTTTCTTTTTACCCGCAAACTTTTCCCCTAATGATGATCATTCTAAGCCTTTACCTTCCAGATTTTATAGTGCTCATTTCTGCTTTACTTTAGGCAGTTTTGTAGAAGAAGTGCCACATGATCCAAACTACTATTTTCATGGAGAAGAAATTAGTATAGCTGTTAGGGCTTTTACTCATGGCTATGATTTATTTCATCCTAACAAACCAGTGTGCTGGCATGAGTATACACGAAAAGGAAGAACTAAACAATGGGATGATGATAAGGTATGGCATGACAGGAACATGGCATCTCATTTAAGAAATAGAAAACTTTTCGAAATGGATGGAGAATTAAAAGATATAGATTTTGGTAAATATGATTTTGGTAAAGTAAGAACATTGAGAGATTATGAAAAATATGCAGGCATTTGTTTCAAAAAAAGAGGAGTTCAAAAATGTGTTCTAGATCAAGAACCCCCTCCAAACTCTGAAGTTTTAGCTATGTCTGATGAAGAATTTGATAAGAATTTATTATCTGTATTTAAACACTGTATAGACATACAATACTCTCAAGTGCCTGAAAATGATTATGATTTTTGGGTTGTCGCTTTCAAGGATGCAGAAGGCAACGATTTGCACAGGAAAGATGCTGACGTAGAAGAAATTCAAAGAATGAGAGCCGATACTGATGGCTATTGTAAAATTTGGAGAGAATTTCAAACAGATACAAAACCAGCTAGTTGGTTAGTGTGGCCTCACAGTTTAACAAAAGAATGGATGGATCCAATAACAGGAGTTTTATAGTGCAGATTAAATTAGTAGATAATAATTTCGAACATCAACCGGGATTATCACCATTTATAGCTCCTACTCATAGTTTCCGTAGAGAGATTGACAATCCAGATGTAGTTATATTTACAGACAGTCGATGTTTTAATGATGATGTAGATTCTTATAAATGCAAAAAAATTGCATGGATCATAGAGCCTCCTATAGTAAACGGAGAAAATCATAGTAATATAGCTAAACCAGAATTTTATACAAAATTTGACAAAGTATGTACTTACAATAGATGGCTAGAAGACAAGATAGATAACTTCTCTTTTGTAGCACATGGAGGCACATGGTTAAGGAAAGAAGATATAGATATTTGGGGAAAAACAAAAGCATGTAGTATGATATATTCAGACAAGAGCTGGAATGCTGGACATAAACAAAGATTAAGAGTGGTAGAATCATTAAAAAATAATAATAGCGAAGTTGAATATTTTGGTTCTGGATGCAATAAACCAGTAGACTATAAGATCACAGCTCTAAAAGATTATAGATTTTCTATCGCTATGGAAAACGAAGCACCTCCGTATTTATTTGCTCCAAACAATGATTATTTTAGTGAAAAATTATTAGATTGTTTTCTTACTGGTACTATTCCTTTATATTATGGTAATCCTACTATTACTAATTATTTTAATCATAAAGGCATGATAATTTTTACAGATCCCGATCAGATACTAGACGCCATTAGCAATACGTCAGAAGACTTTTATAATAATGCTATTGAAGCAGTTAGAGAGAATTATGAACTAGCTAAAAGTTATATTAATCCAGAAGATGCAATTTACAAGCAGGCTCTGAATGTATAATAGAACTATCAGCACAACTGCTAACAGTAAATTTTTTTATTCATTAAAAACGCTTATATCTAGTATACACAAACATTCCTTAAATCATATAGATCAAATATTTGTATACGACCTGGGACTTTCTGTAGACGAGTTAAAAGAAATTTCTGGATGGGCTAAGTGTTCTATCTTAGAATATCCATCTACAGTCAATACTAAACCAGAGTCTAGAGCATATAAATGTTATGCTAGGTGGCATGCAAAAAAACATAGTTTTAGTAATTTGTACTTAGATGCTGGTGTTATGTTATTAAAATCAGTTAAAAATATTTTTGAAATAATAGACACAGAAGATATTTTCTTAGTAGGAGATCAACATTTAAATAAAAATTATACACACGATGATTGTGTTAGTATTATGAAAGCTACACAAAAAGAATTAGAAGATACTCAATTGTCTTCTGGTATATTTGGTTACAAAATAGGTGGCAGGTATCAAAACATGATAGAAGAAGGATGGATTTTTGGACAAAACGATCTGTGCGTGGCAGGAGACTCTCAAGACCACAGACACGATCAGAGTATTTATTCTATTTTAGCTAGTAGATACGGATGTAATAAATATGATATAGATATATATGGCTATTGGACAGATCATAATAGAAGTTTAGCTACAGCTATAGAGAACGATGCTACTATATTTGTACATAGAAATGGCCACTGGGATTTTGATGGACTCACAGGTAAAAACAATGATTGATATAGATAATATAAATAAGTACATCATTAACTTAGACGATAGAAAAGACAGATGGAATCATATCGTTCAAGAATTTAAATATATGAGATGGGACTATATAAGATTTCCTGCTATAAATACCGGAGACTATCATGGTTGTGCAAGAAGTCACATGGCTGTAGCGGAAATTGGCATTAAAGAAAATTTAGATTATTTACTCGTATGTGAAGATGATGCATTTTTTATGCCTTATGCTAAAGAGCATTTGAGAGATTGCTTATCTGCTTTAGATAATATAGAATGGGATATGTTTCATTTAGGTCCTATTATACACAGACCTCTGAATATGGATAGAAATGATTGTCTTATAGATTTATCTAACAACCTACCTCCAGCTAATGATAATCATAGAGGAATTCTTGGTACAACAGCTATGATTTACAAAAAATCTATATTACTTGAAATTTTAAAATGGCCAGAAGTATTTGATAAATGGGAAAACTATAATTGCATGGAACCTATTGATATGTTTTTTAGTAAATATATCTATCCTAATTTTAAATGTTTCTCTGGTAATTTACCTATTGCCACCCAAATACGGGATGAGTCTACAGTTAACGGCGGACAGATTTTAAATCAACACTATACAGTCACATACAACTGGAAATCTTATATAAACAAAAACTTTCCTAATACATTTTTTGACTATGATTACTGCAAACAAAATAGAAAATAAAGCTACATTAGTAACAGCTATTTACGACCACAAGCCTCAAGAAATTATAGGTGGACGAGGCTGGTCGTTCGATTTTTACGCTGCTCCATTCTTAAATATATTAAAATTAGAATTACCTATTGTAATATATACTCATGATAGAATCTTAGATCAACTAAAAGATTTTATGGAACGTAATTTTAAAGGTAACTATAAAATTATATTACATGACTTATGTGATTTTAAGTACTCGTCTGAAATACTACATTTAAAAAATAGTACTGGCATATTTGATCAGGGTAAGCTTAAAGATAACGTATCTGTTATGAGTAATGATAGAAATCATATACTGTGCCTATCTAAACTTTACTGGTTACATACTATTGCAAAAAGAAATCCTTTTTCATCTCATAACTTTTTTTGGATAGATGCAGGCTTATGTCATCATGGTATTTTCCCAGAAAAATTTGGAGGCAGAGAAAGATTTAGTAAACAAGAATACAATCATAGTTTATATTATCCAGAAAACAAAGAGAATATATTCAATCCATCTATGGGTGCGTTTCTCTCTAGTGAGATTGAAGGCTTTTTATCTATTATACATAAATCTATGCCTATAAATTTAAATATGAAATCATTATTAGATTTAGAGAATAAAAGCATTGGTTATATTGTAGGCGGATTGTTTGGAGGTAAATACGAACCAATACAACAAGTACTAAATGATTTTGATAAAGGATTAAAGATATGTTTAGATAATAATATTATTACTCTTGAAGAAGACTTACTGTCCTGTGTTTCTGCAAATAATACAAATATCTACAATACATTTAATTTCTCTACATGGCACCATGATATACCCGATGAACCTTGCTTTTATGATGTAGGCAAAGAAGCTGAATGTTTTTATAAAATTTTCAAAAATAGTTTCGTTACTTGACTTCCTACTAAAAAATTTTAGTATATATTATGAGAATATTTTTTTGCATATTAATTTGCGCACTTGTTAATACAAGTCAAGGTTTCGCTCAGTTCCCTAATGTTTCTAGCGGATCTTGTTATAATGGTCGTTGTTATACGTCTAGATGTTCACCTAGACAATTTACACCCGTAACCAACAATGCTTATGGCAATATACTCGGGTATTCATATACGGACTCTCACTGGTATTATAAGCATGTAATTGAAACTGGTAATGATTTTTTACCTAATCCGTATGCAATACTAGAAGAAACTCTTAAAAGAGATAGAATGAAAAAAGCCAGTCATCGGCATAAAAAAAATTACACCGATGATGTGTTTAATTCTATTATGAATATACGTTAAAGTAATTTTAAGTTCATAATACCATACCCTTGATATCTTTTTGTTCTATGAGCCGGGTTTGATACTTGGATTGTATGCTTCTTAAAAAAATTAACGTAATCTTTATATGTTGTTAAATTATATTTGTGATGTCTTTTGTTATAAGATAATAATAAGCTAGCGCAACCAGTAGCAAATGGGTTGCTCATGCTAGTACCAGACATTATAGCGTACCTATTATTAGGAACAGTACTAAAGATATTAAGGCCCGGTGCCATAAAGTCTAAGCTTTCTCCACTACAACTAAATTTTGTCCTATTAAATCTATCATTTATAGCACCAATACTAATGGTATTACTAAATCTTGCAGGGTACATAATATCTACATTAGGCCCACTATTGCCAGCGGCACAAAATACTACAACGTTCATTTGTTCTGCATAATTAATAGCTTGTTTTAAACTCGAATCCATGCCAGCAGAGCCTAAAGACATTGTGATAAAGTCTACATTACGTGCAACTGCCCATTCTACGGCCCTAGCAATAACTTGAGTACTGCCTCCTCCGTTTTTATCTAATGCTTTCACTGGCACTATTTTGGTTCTTGGGGCTACTCCAACCATACCTGTTCCATTATTCACAGCTGCAATAGTACCAGCAACATGAGTACCATGACCGTTATCATCGTAAGGTTGTCTATTTTCGTTAACAAAATTTTTACCGGGAAGTAAATTTTCTCTTAAATCATCGTGATTTAAATCGCATCCAGTATCTATAACAGCGACAGTAACATTTTGCCCTTCAGTTAAAGTCCAATGATGATTGATATTTAATTTTTTAATCTCCCACCCAAGTACTTGTCCAGCTTGCGCATTGTATCCATGTACGTCTTCTCTAATATGAGGTAGTAATTTAGCATTATTTCTTTTGAAGAACATTTTTATCACTTTCTATTATTTCTTTAATTAGTTGTTTAGTTTTACTAATCCATTCTATATAATCACTTACTCTAGTACTACACCCTACGTCCCCATAATCTGAATCACTTTTACCATCAGTTGCATAAACATAGGAATGAATACCTGCTAGTTTTTGGTCTATAAATAATCCTCCTCCGCTATCTCCCGGACATATTAAAAATTCTAATTCTGTTTTATCTGATGTATGAACTGAATATTTTAATACATTTTTATCTATTCCATCAATTATATTTGATCCAGCTCGCCTAGTGTTATCAAATGTATTCATAATCCATCCCGTATTAAAGTCTCCATGATGGCCCCATCCAGATAATCCGCAAACTTTATCCTTTTCGTCTGTATTAGAATATAACTGAGGATAAAAATCTAACTTTAAAGGTCTAGCCAATCTTGCTATAGCTATATCATTATAGCCTATATTATCAGCATTATACTCACCATGCACAGCTACTAAAGAGCAAGGATAAGCTTTATTATTATATAGAATATGCTGTGTAATTGTACCATGAACAATATGTGCAGCAGTTAATATATGGTATTCGTCTATTACTACACAAGATGCTCTAAATTGACTATTTAATGTATCTCCTAAAACGCCGACAATAGGTAATACGCATTCATATTTTTTCCCGTATTCTACATATTTAGCATCAGAAATACTAGGGTCAATAGTACCGGAGTAACCCTGAGCAGGCAAGAGGAGCAATAGTATTAAAGCAAGGTATTTCATAGTATACCCCTTTCATTTGAAGGGTTTATTTTTTATTTTTTCGTAGTATGTATTGGAATTTTCAATAACATGCTCATTCCAACTTTTGTAATTCATTAAATGTCCAAAAATAAAATGACAATATTTATCGCATAAAGTAATTAAATTATCAGGATCTAATTCTTTAGAAGGATCTAAATGCACAGGCACTATATGATGTACCTCTGGTTTTTTACAAGAGCCACATGCTTGACAGCATGGTTGTTTTTCTATGTGTTTTTTACGTAATGCCGACCATCCAGGCGAACGAGCGGCATAACGAACTTTTTTACTAAAAGGCCACATTAATCTAATATAGAAGCTGCTATCAAACAACCTTTTGATACAGAATGCAATGGATCTTCGGCATGTTTGACTACTTCTATCTCCAGAGGGAAATTTGATTCTGATAATTTTTCATTTAATTTACTAATGTACCCATCCGCTTGAGATGTGCCACCAGCTACTACAATTTTTATAGGGTGTTTAAATTTAGGCAATGCTTTGTGTCCCTGTAAAGCAAATGATAATTGTTTGGCTGTATACTCTATAAGTCTTTCATAATAAGATGCTACAGCACTCAATACGTGATTATCATTAGGTTCACCAACAGTAAAACCACCACCTTCTTTTTCTACTTGAACAACACTATCGGGTTCGCCTGTAGCGACAGCACTCATACGATCAACCCAATCACCTGATTTAGTAGTGCTAAAGACTACTGTTGGCTCACCGTTTAGCATTACGCATACGTTAGTCATACCAGCACCACAACTAATGCCGATTCCTGTATAGTCGCTATCTTCTAATTCAGCATAACATAATGCTTCAGCTTCGTTCACTGATCTAGCATCATATCCAACTTCTGATAAGATAGTCTTTACTACATCTTCATGATAGCCTACATCAAAATCATCATCTTCTTGATCGACAGGTTGTGCTGGAACACAGAAAACTAGTTTTTCATTAGGCTCTGATGCTTCTCCGACTACTTCTTGTAATATATATGCCAGGATTCTTTTTGCGTCTTTTTCTTTTACCGAGACTACACCTCTGTACATAGGGCGACGAGCAGTTTCGTTTCTTTCTACAGCTTTTTCAATCGCATCTTTACCCAATAAAATAAACGACCCGTCTTCGTCCTTGACGAAAATTTTGCCTTTTAATCCTTTTTCTATCATTTTATTTGCTATGGGAGTAGATGGTTTAATTACATAAAAAGCATCTCTAAAATCTTTAAATACAATATTATCTTTTTTGTGAGAAGACATAATAATAAAAGAAGTCCCTACATCTAAACCTTTACTCATATCATTTACCTTTCATATTTTTTAGTTTATTTACTGCTGATGATATATCGTCTTCAGCCACTTTAGTCTTACCAATATCTTTAAATTTTTTCTCCATTCCTCCTGTATCAATTTTTAAAACTACCTTAGTATCATCTATAGATAATTGATTTTGATTTTGTTTCTTCTTCCCTTGATTTTTCAAGAAACTCTCCGGTGTTTGAAAAGATTCAATATTACCTCCTAATATATTTTTACCTACATACACTCCTAAAACAAAAATAGCTATTTCTAAAGCTATAATTGCAATAGTATTAATCATTACCTGCATTATTAATCCATTTCAAGTAGTTGTTTATATTATTATATCCTGTTTTATTAGATATAACTTTATTATTTTTTAAATAAAATGAAGCTGGTATTGACTTTACTTGATATTTTCTAGCCATATCCGGTTGTTTATCTGTATCTATAAATAGAAAAATTTTATTTGATAATTTTTGTTCATTAATAGTTAAATCTTTTTTTAATATCTTACAGTATTTGCACCAATCAGCACCAAAGACTATTATAATATCCAACTTTAAGTCTTTAGACATTGTTTGTGCGGCACTATACTCATCCGTAAATATAGGCGGTTTACTATATACTTGATTTGATAACATAAACAAACTAAGCATTAAAATTAATATATATTTCATAATTAAAACTCCTTTATATAAAATACACCAAGAAAGTTAATATTAATGGCCAATATACAAGGTAAAGTATGGGGTGTAACTAGCTCTATATTCAATCAAAATAATGTAGAAATACATAGACTTTGCATAGATAAGGGCGGAACATGCTCAAAACATCATCACCTTCATAAATACAATATGTTTTTTGTTGAGTCCGGCATGATAGAAATTGCAATTTGGCAAAAAGATTATGATTTAATTGATAAAACTATTTTAAAAGATGGAGAATCTTGTATAGTAAAACCTGGATTATTTCACCAGTTTAAAGCTACTGAAGACAGTATAGTATATGAAATATATTATGTCTCTTTAGACTCAAATGACATTATTAGAGACGGCGTAGGACATAATGATGAAAATAGCAGTTTTATCTAGATATAAAGAAACTGATGAATCTTGGCAGAATAGACTAATTGAAAATAACTATGAAGTAATCACTTACAATAAACATTCTGGACAAAATCTTTTACCTAACATAGGCAGAGAAAGTCATACTTATATTAATTATATTATAAACAATTACTATAATTTACCTGATGAAATTCTATTCAGTCAGTATGACCCTACGGATCATTTTCGTCACGCCACAAATGAACAAAGAACAGATAGTACTCAATTATTCTTAAAAAGCTGTCTTTATGATTTTATAGGTATAAGACCGGGACAATTCCCATATACAGCGGCTAAAATACGAAAAGTAAAATGGATAGAAACTTGTAAAAAAATATATAAAACATTTGATAAAACAGATTACAACCATTTAATTTCTACAGGATCGACGCTAAACGGAGTATTTAGAGTCTCTAAGAACGCAATTTTGGGTCATCCATTAGACTTTTACAAGGGCTGTATGAAATTGTTAGACTACTCAGTTCATCCGATAGAAGGATATTTTTTTGAAAGAATGTGGAGATTTTTGTTCACCGACTATGGATATGTAGATGAAATTAAGCATAGTTATCTAGTAAATTATCCTTTATTATATAAACATAATACACATAAGTCTCGTGTATTTAATGATACGTTTGGACATATTAAATTATATTCAGACGGAAACATATCTTCTAATGGTATATGTTACCATTCACACAAAAATGAAAGATTTTGGGCTATTAAAGATAAAAAAATCTTATTATTTAGCTATTGCGGGGCTTTAACTAATATCGTGTATATAGATGAAAATATGCCTTTTACTGTTGATACCTTTAATTTCTCTACTAAATCTTGGATTAAAAATAATGGATGCGTACTAGACTGCTTAAACTACGATGTCTAAAAAAATAGTTATAACTTACGGTACATTTGATGTATTACATCAAGGTCATTTAAATTTATTAGAAAAAGCTAAGAATCTTGGAGACTACTTAATAGTAGGAGTTACAAGCTCTACATATGATAAAAACCGAGATAAATTAAATGTTTCGCAGGCTCTTCATCAAAGAATAAAAAATATTGAACAAACTGGTTTGGCAGATATGATAATTGTTGAGGAATATGCGGGGCAAAAAATAATAGACATTAAGAATTATAATGTTGATTTATTTGTTATCGGTTCTGACTGGCTTAATAAATTTGACTACTTGAAAGAGTATTGTGAAGTACAATATTTACCTAGAACAAAAAATATTTCCAGTACGCAAATCAGAAATAGTCAATCTTTAATAAAAATAGGTATAGTAGGTACAGGACGTATAGCAAGCAGATTTGTAGAAGAGGTGAGATATGTCAGTAATGCCGAGTTGGTTGCTGTTTGCGGTAGATCAATTAGCAAAGCTAATGCATTTTCCGGAAAATATGAAATAGATAAATCTTTTTCTGTATTTAAGGATATGTGTGAATTTGTCAATGCTGTATACATAGCCACTCCTCATGAAACTCACTATTATTATGCGAAAGAATCTCTGCTATCAGGTAAGCATGTTCTATGTGAAAAGCCTTTGCTCTGTTCTCCAGCACAACTTCAAGAATTAAAAAATCTTGCGGTTTCAAAAAATTTAATATTTCTAGAAGCTATTAAAACAGCTTTCTGTGATGGTTTTAATAAGCTAGTAGCTTTTGCAAAAAGTGGTCTTGTTGGTGATATTCTTCAGTTAGAAGCCAGTTTTACTAAACTGATAGAATCTGATTGCAGTTCAAGAGAATACCAACCACTTTACGGTGGATCACACAATGAATTAATGAGCTATCCTTTGTTGGCCGCTACTAAAATAATTGGGGATCAAATAAAAAGTTTTCGTAATTTGAGATACTATAGTGATTGTGGAGTAGATATATTTTCACAGCTTGAATTAGAGTATGAGAAAAATACTGCTATTCTATCTGTCGGTATTGGAGCTAAAAAAGCGGGACATTTAATTATTACAGGAACATCCGGGTATATATATTGCTACGCCCCTTGGTGGAAAACCAAAGAGTTTGAAATAAGATACGAAGATACTAACAAAAACGAAAAGTTTACATACAAGTTCGCAGGAGATGGTTTAAGATATGAAATATCTAACTTTGTTTCGTGTATTGTAAATAGTAAAGACTCTGAATACTTATCTTATCAAGATATGTATTTTATAAATAATTTAATAATGATACCAGATACCAAAATTATAAAAAAATATATATGAATTATTCCGAAGCGCAAAAAAAATATAACTTTTTCTTAAGTATTGAACAAGCCTCAAAACTATATGATATAATGCAAATTGTAGACCATGTATTTACTAATGCTGGAATAACTTATTCGGCTACTGGAGGAACTCTAATTGGCACTTTAAGACACAAGGGGCTAATTCCTTGGGATGACGACCTTGACATAATGGTTTTCTATGAACATGAATATCGAAAGATGTATCAACATAACTTTATAAAAGAATTAAACAGACAAGGCTGTAATCTTGTGATAGAACGCAGCAGAAAATATGTTACTCATATATATAAAGAAAATAATCCTAGACTGTTAACTTCAACACCTATTTTTATTAAAACCAACAGAATGATATTCAAAACACATAGTATGCCTTATAATAACGGCGAACCAATAGTAGGTAATTGTTGTGACATATTTCCTTTTCATTCTCCTTTTCGGGGAAAAAATAAACTTATACCATACTGGCCTGGCTACAGATATAGAGATCATGTGTTCGAAAAAGAAATATCTCCAACAATCAGAAGTAGGTTTGGTAGTTATGATATTTCTATTTTAAAAGGATGGCCTACTTATCTAAGTAGATGTTTTGGAACAAACGTAATGACTGAAACTAAACTAACTAGAAGTCATACGGGTAAAGACACTCAAGAAAATGTTATTCAAGTAAAAAATAATAGCAAAGAACTCATTGATTTAGAAGTACCTTATGTAAAGCATTAATAAACTGCTAATTTATAATTAAATCTATCTAGTATAGGTCGCATATCACCTGTTTTCCTGTCTATATTTAAGGCCAATATACCAGCTAATACTCTGTCCCTATTGTAAAAATCATTATATCTTAAAGGATGATCTCCTAAAGCTACTACTGGCTTTCCAAGAATAGCTGCTTCATAAAGAGTTGTAGAAGTAAGTCCGACTACTAGTGATGCCCTAGATGCTAAAAGCATAAAATCTTTTTGTGGAGCAATGACTGCTCTATCAAATTGTCTTTTTGCTGTGGATTGTGGATGTGTTTTTACAATAATTTTATTATTAGGATACATATACTCAATATCTTTAATAAATTCTTCCATATTTCTATATTTTGTGAACTGCAATATTTGAGTATCGTTTTCTATTTGCAAAGGAACTAATATATATCCCTCATCACTAATAGGATATTTATCTTGCAAATCAAGCCTAGTTTCATATAGCTTTACCAAGTCATTTTCATTAACCCATGATATGTCTTTGCATAATATTGATTTTCCACAAAATCCTGTCGGATCAATAAAATAAGTTTGCTTCTGAGGTAACATCCCCCATTCGATATAACACTTAGGTATATTTCTCATATCACATAAGTTTGTAACTAAAGGCCCAAGTTGTTGCATACCATTCCATATAACAACAAGTTTAGCGTATTTGATATAATCTCCTGTTTTAAAAACTGTCTCAGTTAGATCAACCTTATGATAGTTTAATCCATAGGACTCTGCTAACTTTTTTACTAGTTTTATTTCTGGCTTGTTATTATACGCTACATGGACAAGTAAATTATCCTTACTCATAAAGTCTCCGTGTTATTGCTTAAAGTGTTTTAGAAGCAAGAAGTCTACCTTTTTGAGTTCTTATAACAAAACCCATTCTTACCATATATGGTTCTATACTATTCTCAATAGTTTCCATAGCAATGCCACTCATACTAGAAATACTCTTTAAACCTAATGGATTACAACGATTATGTTTAAGTATCTCTATATATTTATTATCATTAGAATCAAACCCGTTCTTATCAATACCCTGACTATTAAAAACAATATCTATGTCGGTTTCTTCTGGATAATACTCAGTATAATTTTTATACCACTGTAGTCTTGCATTTAATATTCTTGGAGTGCCTTTACTTCGTTTAGCAATTTCTATCATCTCATTATCTGTTAAGTTTAATCCTAGCTTATTAGCATTCGACCCTGCCAGTTTAGCTAATACATCAGGAGCGTAAAAAGAAAGATGTTCTTTAATTGTAAAACGATCATAAAAAGGTTGACTTAAACTACCTCCACTAGTCGTGGCTCCTACCATAGTAAAGGTAGGAAGATCAATCGAATCAGGTTTATTTTGTATCAGCATGTCGATTCTAAAATCTTCCATAACAGGATAAAGAAACTCTTCGACTAATTTAGGCAGTCTGTGAATTTCATCAATAAACAAAACTGATCTAGCCTCCATATTCATAAGATAAGGCATTAGGTTTTTTACACTTCTAATATTAGCAGCATTGACAGTGTAAAGGTTTACTTCCATCTCGTTGGCTATAGCACTCGATATGGTGGTCTTACCTAAGCCGGGAGGCCCGTCTATTAAAACATGAGGCATTGCCTCACCTGCTTTTTTACAGCCGCTTGTCATAATCTTCAGACGCTTTACAACGTCATCCTGACCTAGTATATCATCAAATGATGTAGGTCTAATACTATTAGGCATAATTTACTCCAAAATTTTTCAAAGAATATTTAATTAATTCAGAGCAATCATCTGAGTTAATTTCTGCAAAAGCCTGACAAATCATGTTTTGTGCTTCTACAGGATCATATCCAAGAGGAAGCATGGTCTTAATACACTGTTCAATAATTTCAGAAGACAGATCGTTTTTTTCTGTTTGTGCTTCGGTAGATTTTTTGTAAATTATTTTTATGTCTGATACAATTTCTGGATAAATTATATTATCACAATAACAAACTATCCTAAAGCCTTCTATCTTTACTTCTCTTAAATATGCCAAGTGATTAGCGCCACATTCGTCACAGATATAGTTAAACGAAATTTCACTATAATCTTTAGTCGGTCTTGTTGTTTTCATTATCATCTATTTTCTTTACCCAAAAAACAAAATCATTCTTTTCGTCGTCCCAAGCTGTCTCAACCAAATCTTTTTTGACTAAACCTAATATAATATTACTTATCATTCGCTGACTTAATTGTACTAAAAACTCATCATAATCAATTTCTTTAATTAAATATACGGTTCTTTTTTTTCTATTTTTGACAATACATAAAGATTTGAGTATTAATGTAGTTTCTTTAATTGGTAGAAGTTGTTCTAATTCCTCATAGTTCTCTTTATTTAACTTCATCTCTCCAACTATATCTAAAAACTCTTCATCACTATATTTATCATTATCTTCGTCGAAATTAGAATAGACTATTCTTCTACTGAAATCAGCTAACTTATCTAGATTTAAGACTTCCATCCATGAGTCGTCATCGTTGTCATCTGTTTCCATAATAGTAGTCCTTTAGTTAAGTATGTCGAATAACCCTTTATAATACCTTGGCTGTTTTAAAAAATGCACAGCATTGGCTTGTATATGTTTATTCCAAAGGTCATTAATCTCATCTTTTATAAAATATTTTGCTTTCCAAACTCCTTCTTGATAATGGTTGCTTCCAAGGTACGCAAATAATTTATTCTTATCAACGTCCTTGGAAGCCGAACCACTCACAGGAAACTTTTTTGACTCATTGGGCTGAACAATCCAAGTGTTCTCGTTCTCTTGCACGATACTCTCAATAGCTTGTTTCAACCACTTTTCCCAAGCGCTTATATCAAAATTATATTCGTATTCATTTTTAGGATAATAATTATATTCATCATCGTCATAATCTTCTTGCTCAGGATCGCTCATTTTTATACTCCATTTTGAGAGGTCACGGAGTTTGGAGACTATTTTCTCCGTGACCCCTCTTACCACTTATTAATTAAAACTCTTCATCTTCTTCATCTTCAAACTGATCCCAGTAATCTTCATCATACTCATCATACACTGTTGAGTACTCTTCGTCATCAACGTAAGAATCAGCTTCAAATTCAGCCTTATAAAGAGGCTTTGGCAATTCTCCCTGATAAAGACCGACTACTTCATATTTACAAGTACGAAGTTTTTCACAG
>MDSV01225015.1_pt1 | contig 39575 bp, 60 predicted proteins | sample 810851 | NCBI WGS metagenome assembly MDSV01 (sample SAMN05326640, study PRJNA326480) | marine metagenome | isolation source: seawater | place: Atlantic Ocean: North East | collected 2012 | reverse complement strand
AGAATCCTAAATCTTTTATAAATTATAAGGACCAGCTAGATTTTATAGATTGGAAAATCGAAGAAGGCAGGTATCTCACAGGACACGGAGAAACCTTTAGATCTAGTTGGCAATACATTATGTGGAGTCCAGTTGCTGCTGGAGCTCAACTAGATTTGAAAGCGATTAGTAAGGAGGAATTTAATGAAACTTTCGCCAATTAAAGTAGGATATAAAGCCGAAGACGTAGACTTTTATTCTAAAAAAGACGCGCATGAAATAAGAGACATGATTGCGTGGAGTAGATTAGTCATTGTAAAAAATGAAAAAGAAGTACCAGCAGAAGCTCTTGTAAATTTTTATAAGAATATCGGAGACGTTGTAGAACAAAGCAAAGATGTTATTGGATCAGGCGTCGATGGATTTAATGAAATTGTAAGAGTAAGAAGAAATGGACTATTCACTGGTGATGAAGATGGAGAGCTAGAATGGCATTGCGCTGGTATGAATAGAAATGGAGCAGAAAATATTGTGGCCATGTATATGAGCATCTTTAATGCAAAAGCCAACACTTGGTTTAGTGATGGAAAGAGAGCATATGAAGATTTCCCTGATAAAGATCTTGTAAATGAGGCTATAAGCAAAACTGTAAACTATCCAGAAAAAATGTTAGTTGGAGATACGCATTACAAGAATGTGTTTGCAGATGAGAAGACGTATAAAGCTTTCATTGATATTGATGGTGTTCCAGCTCATACAAAGCAAACTAGTCGTAAGAAACTTGTAACAGAACATCCTTTTACAAAGAAGAAAGGATTTCATTTTCCATGGTCTGTGATTAGAGGATTTCATGGAATGGATAGAAAACAAAGTCACGCGTTATATTATAATTTGAAAGAACATTGCATGGGTAGTAAGTACACTTATGAACATGTATGGGATCCTTACGACATTGCGTTAAGTGATCAGGAACATAGTCTACATAGGAGAGATGCATATGAAGGTGATCGTGAATTATGGAGATCTGGGATCTGGTATAGATCTGAAAGAGCTGCTGCGTGATTTCGGCCTAGTTCATATAACTAATGCTGAATTCGATATTGTAGAGTTCAGCGAACTGGCAAAAAAATTAGGTCTTCCTTTAAAGACTGAAAAGCATACTGTCAATCAATTTGTTCAAATGGTAAGCACTGACGGACTGTTCGAAGATAAAGAAGTTGATTGGCATAATGACTGGAGTTATGGACGTGGAAATTACTATGGGACTATATTATATAATGTAAAGGGTGGAGACTTGGCGAATACATATTTTTGTGATATGACTCAAGCTCCAAGAGAATTGAAACAAAAGTACAGAGGGAGGATTGGAGAATACTTTCCTCCTGAAAGTCTTCAAGAAAAATGCTTCACTGAAAAGCAAATAAAAATCCTGAAAAAGATGAAAGTAAAAAGGCCATTCGTACAGAGATGGAATGGCAGGGATCTTTTGTACTGTAGTCTTGGAACCATCAACGAGGACTTTCCAGATATTCGTGAGTTTGCAGAAAAAAATAACTACGAGCATTGGTGGAAAACGGGTGACATTCTTATATGGGATAATATGAGAATGATGCATAAGCGAGACAGTTTTAAAGGAGAGCGAACTTTATGGCGAGTTCAGTTCACTATATAAACGAAACAATATATCATAAAAAGGAAAAAGATGGCAGTCAGCAGTGGATCATCGTTCTTAGGCGAGACAAAAAGAAAGATTGAAGTGGACCTGTTTAAAAACTTTAAATATTTGCCTTGGGCTTTAAGAGGAACTAATCCTCCTCCTTGGCCCATACGTATTATAGCTGGTCCTTGTCAACATGAATCATTTGTTGATAGTTTAGAAATAGCAGAAAAATGTAAAGAGATAGTTGAAGATGTAGGTGGCAACTATATATTCAAAGCGAGCTTTGATAAAGCAAATAGATCTCATGGTGATTCTAAAAGAGGAGTAGGTATTGACAAAACTCTAGAAGATTTTGCTAAGATGAAAGATCATATGGGACATCTTCAGATATTGACAGACGTACATGAGCAATGGCAGATTGATTTGATAGAGAGACAATGGCATGATGTCATAGACGTTTATCAGATACCCGCATTCTTGTGTAGACAAACTGATCTTATACAAACGGCAATAGCCACAGGTAAGAGTGTTAATATTAAAAAGGGTCAGTTCATGGCTCCTTGGGATGTTGATGGAATCTTATCTAAAGTAACACCGGGCGATGACGTCTGGATAACAGAAAGGGGAACAACTCATGGCTACAACAACTTGGTGGTTGACTTCACTGGCATTCTCTATATGCTGGATAATTTTGATTGTGACATTGTTTTTGATGCTACGCATAGTGTACAAAAACCGGGTGGTTTGGGTAGATCATCTGGCGGTAACAGGGAATACGTTCCCAGAATGTGCAAAGCCGCAGCCGCAGTCGGAGTCAGAAACTTCTTCTTAGAAGTTCATGAAGATCCTGATAACGCACCTTCTGATGGACCTAACATGGTTAAGTTAGAAGACTTTCAAAAAATCATAGATGACATTGTAAACATAAGCGAGATATGAGACCAGTTATATTAATTCCTGCACGTCTTGCTAGCACAAGATTTCCAGAAAAGATGCTGCATAATCTTGACGGTGTGCCTCTTATAAAAAGAGTTTATGATGCATGTGAGGACATGGATATTCCAACATACGTCTTGACAGATTCTATGAAAGTGGCTCAAGCTTCAGGAGCTGCAGCTCTTCTCACTCCCGAATGTGAGAGTGGAACTGACCGATGTTGCTATTGGGCTAACACAAATGCTCTCGCCACTAAATATGATGCGGTTGTTAATGTGCAAGGCGATCTTCCTGATATAAGAAAAGAGCATGTTGAAGCTGTACTTGAAGGATTAACGACTGATAGAGTCAGCACACTTTATGCTGATATTGACGATAGTGATAGAGACAATCCTAGCTTTGTTAAGGTTGTCCATAACAAGAAGCGCGCTAAATGGTTTGGTAGAGGCATAACTGGATACGGGCACCATCATATTGGCGTTTATGGATATCACATGAATGAGCTTCGCCAGTATAGAAACCTTAAGAAGTTTGAGTGTGAAGATCTCGAGAAACTCGAGCAACTAAGATGGGTCATGAATGGAGTTGATATTGGAATTCGAAAGGTCAAATATTACGGATGTGAGATCAATACACCTGAAGATGCTATCAGATGGAATGTTGATAGAGAGAATCCTCTATCGAACATGACTCGATACTAAAAAAAAGTGAAAAAAAGTGAAAAAAAATGCATTTTATGGTTTACAAACCATTCGTATTGTGGTATAATATACTTATAAAATGAAACAAGCAATCTTGAAAGGATATTGATTATGAGTCACGAAGTAGAAACAATGGCGTACGCTGGACAAACCCCATGGCACGGTCTTGGAGTTCCTGTAAATAACGATCTTACACCAGATCAAATGATGGTAAAGGCCGGTCTTGACTGGGAAGTTGAGAAGGTAGACGCATTCGTTAGAGTTGGTGATCAGGAGATCAGAACTGGTCAGCAAGCTTTGGTCAGGTCATCTGACAATAAAATTCTAACTAATGTTGGTGAGAACTGGAATCCAGTTCAAAATAAAGATGCATTCAATTTCTTCACTGAATTTGTAATGTCAGGCGATATGGATATGCATACTGCTGGTTCACTTAGAGGTGGTCAGATGGTATGGGCTTTAGCTAAGACTAACGAGTCATTCGATGTCTTTGGCGAAGATAAAGTTGATTCATATCTTCTTTTCTCTAATCCTCACCAGTATGGTAAATCTATCGATGTTAGGTTTACACCAATCAGAGTAGTTTGCAATAACACTCTTACTCTTTCTCTTGGTATGGATACTGAGAAGTCAGTAAGAGTTGGTCACAGAGTTGAGTTCAATGCCGATGAGGTAAAAGAAACTCTTGGTCTTGCTCATGAAAAATTCTTAGAGTATAAAGAGATGGCTCAATATCTCGGTTCTAAGAAATATGACATCGGTTCCCTCATTCAGTATTACAATGAGGTTTTCCCAAGAACTTCTAGAGATAAGATCGAAACAGTAAAAACTGCTGAAGATCTTTCTAGGGCTGCAAGGCAGGCTTATGATGTTATTGAAACACAGCCCGGTGCTAAGTATGCCGAAGGTTCTTGGTGGCAGGCACTTAACAGTGTCACTTATATCACAGACCATGTACAGGGTAGAGGTGGTGACACCAGACTTTACTCAAACTGGTTTGGTGGTAACCAGCTCCGTAAGGTAAGAGCTGCGGAGAAAGCGGTGGAATTCGCGAACGCCGCATAACAACAAGGAGATACCCTGAGCATGGTGTAAAAAGGCTCACTTTTTTCCTTTACAATTGAAAAGAAATTTGGTATAATAGTTATATGATGAATGAAATAGGAGTGAATATGCCAATACTAATGCAAAATGATAGAGAATCAACCTCATTCATTGGGACATTTCAAGTAGGAAATCCTGATGATGCTGTTGAATTAAACATGGTAAAATCCATGGTGAGATGGTTCAATAAATCTTCTCATGTAAAACATAAGATAAGACTTTGTCTTAGGGGACGTAAACCCAAAAAGAAAATGTTGGACAGGGGTGGATACTTCACACCTGCTTCCAAGGGACCTGTTGCCTATTCTTACTCAGGAAATATAATGGGTGGGATAAAAAATGCCACAGTCCTTGATGCCTACATCTACAGGCGTGCTTAATTCAAATCAGTGACGCATCCTTTCCTTTCCTAGCGTCACTACTCAAGGGAGTGTCACTTAACTGTGCACTCCCTTTTTCTTATAAATAGTACAAATAATAATTTACATTCTATAGAAACTGTGGTATAGTTTTCTTAAGTTAATTAATAGGAGCAACTTATGAAAAAATTTCTAGATCTCTATAAGCTGTTTGAAGCAGTAGAGATAAGTGACCTTGATTCTGAATTCCTTAAGAAAGCTATGAAGCTCACTAACTTCAACCTTAGTACTAAGGACTTTGAAAGTTTAACATATAAGAAAGAAATACAGTTCTTATTTAGAACACACTTCTTTCCCGAATTTGATCTTGACGATTGTCTTGATCAGGTTGATGCTACTAAGATCAATAATGTTGTCAATAAGCTTAAAGGCATGGACGCAAAAATGTTCACTAAGATGCATAAGTATAATCTTAAAGGCGTTGGTCCAGGAGAAGCCACTCTTTATTTCTTATTGAATAAAGCACATCTTGGTGGTGGTACTTCTGCCGGCGTTGATCTAGTTCATGGATCTTCGAAGTACGAGGTCAAATCTGTTACGCTTTCGCCAAGTGGATACGTTAAAGATTTCAAGATTGGTGGAACACAGAATTTATCAGGAATTATTTCTGATGCTGTAAAGCTTAAGAAGAAAGCTATTAAAAAGTACACTAACAAAGACACAGAGATTAATAAAGCTCAGATTGCTGACATTAAGAAAAAGTTTCCAAAAGAATGGCAGAAGATTGAGAATGAATATAGAAATCAAGCTTATGATTATTTTAAAGATCATGATGTTATCTTCATGAACAATAAGACTAAGAAGATTGGAGAAGTCATTGCTATTAAGAAAGTTGGGAAGTCAGATATTGAATTAGAGAACATTACATCTGGAACAGTAAAACCAGCGATCAAGGTGAAGTAATGCAATCATTCAAAAATTATATCACAGAACAAAAGAATACACATATGACTCACATAGAGGACAAGGTCCTTTATGGTGGAGTGAATGGAACTCGCCAAGCAATCAACGCATTGCGTGAATTGAGAAATATGCTAGGAGGAGTCAAGGATGGGAAAATTTCGGTCAAGTGGGACGGGGCGCCGGCGGTATTCTGCGGCATCGACCCCAGTGATGGAGAGTTCTTTGTTGCTAAAAAAGGTATCTTCAACGCGAACCCCAAAGTATATAAAACTAATGCTGACATTGATGCTGATACTTCTGGGGATCTCAATGCTAAGCTCAAGCTTGCATTAAAAGAATTACCTTCATTGGGAATTAAAGGAGTCATTCAAGGTGATTTCTTGTTTGGGCCCGGTGATGTAAAAACAGAAAAGATAAAAGGCCAAAGCTATTTAACTTTTCACCCGAACACAATTGTATATGCTGTTCCTGCAGATTCTCAAGCGGCTAAAGATATTAAGAAAGCTACTATTGGAATCGTCTGGCACACCACATATAAAGGATCTACATTTGAATCTATGAAAGCATCTTATGGTGTCAATGTAAAGGGGCTTAAAGCAAGCTCAAAGGTTTGGTCACAAGATGCCATATTGCGCGATTTAACTAAAGCAACCATGACAGCCAAAGAAACGGAGGAAGTGAATGGACATCTTAGCAATGCAGGTAAAATTTTCAACAAGATTGCAGGAACTACTTTGCGCCAGCTCGAAGCAAATCAAACACTGGCACAACACCTTGAAACGTTTAATAACACGTATGTCCGTGAAGGTCAAATTGTTACTAATACAACTAAGCACGTTTCAAATCTTCTAAAATGGATCAATAAGAAATACCAGAAAGAAGCGGATAAAAGAAAAACAGATAAAGGCAAGAAAGCACAATACGATAAGAGAGATGAATTACTTTCTTTCTTTTCACCAGAAAATAAAAAAAGTCTTGTCCAGATCTATGAATTGCAGAAAGTTATCGTTCTTGCAAAATTAAAACTTATAAATATACTACAAAGGTTAAGTAACATTGACACATTTGTGAAGACCAAACAAGGTTTCAAAGTCACTGGTGAAGAAGGTTACGTAGCCATAGACCAACTTGGTGGTGATGCTGTGAAAATTGTTGATCGTATGGAATTCTCATACAACAACTTTTCACCAGATATATTAAAAGGATGGGATAAACCGGGAAGAAAATGATAAGGTTCAGTCAATATAGCGATACGTATGATCAATTAGCAGAAGGCAAGCTAACAATAGATGCCTTTGAAGAGTTGTCTTTAGCAGGAAGAAGATCTCTTGCACGTTCAGCTAAAAAGAACCGAATGAAACTCGCCCGCGGTCGTAAGATTTGGAGAAAGCGAAAAGCAGGAACTTCTCGTATAAATCGTCGAGCACAAAGACAGGCCAGAACCAATCTCAAGAAAAAGTTTTCAGGTGGCAGGAAAGTCACCTCAGTTGCCGCCAAAAAGAATATGGAGCGCAGAGCTAGTAAGATGAGCATGCGTTTAAAACAGTTGGCACGTATGCAACGTGCACCAAAGAGAAGAGCAGATAGGCGATAATGTCAGATTCAGTAACAATAGAACAATCCATAGGAACATTTGAAGGCACCAAGAACATTAATGTTGGTGGTGGAGAAGCTATGGGTGATGTTCAAGCTGGGATTGAATTCATCTATCATATGAGAGAACATCTATTAGACGTAGGTGTAGCAACTATCTATTGTTTAGTTGTGTATGCAATTGTCTTGTGGATAAAAAAGAGGTTTAGTGATGATCAGTAGATTTAGTCAGTTCTTAGTTGAAGAAGAAAAGATATGCTTTTGGACATTCGGAAGAATGAATCCACCTACAGTAGGTCATGAGAAATTACTCGATAAGCTTGCATCTAAAGCTGGAAAAAATACTTACAGAGTATTTCTATCACAATCACAGGATAAGAAGAAAAACCCATTGTCATATATGGATAAGATCAAGTTTGCTAGGAAGATGTTTCCTAAGCATGCTCGAGCTATCATGGCAAATAAAAAAGTCAAAACGTTTATTGAGGCTGCGCAGTCTCTTGAAAAAGAAGGATTCAAAAAGATAGTCATGGTAGTTGGCTCAGATAGAGTCAACCAATTTGATACTGTCTTACAAAAATATAACAAAAAAGATTATAACTTCGAATCGATACAAGTGGTGTCTGCAGGAGAGAGGGATCCTGATGCTGATGGCGCAGAAGGTGCATCAGCCACTAAGCAGAGAGATGCTGCAAAGGGAAATAACTTTGCTACATTTTCTCAAGGATTGCCTAAACAGTTCTCCAATGCAGACGCCAAAAAATTATTTAATGCTGTACGTTCAGGTCTAGGACTTAAGGAGCAAACTGAATTTCATAAGCATCTTGATCTCGGAAAGAAATCAGATGTAAGAGAAGAGTATGTCGGTGGAAGTCTCTTTACAGAAGGTGATGAGGTTATGATTAAATCAAAAAATAAAAAAGGTGTTATTGCACACCTTGGATCTAATTACGTAATCGTGGAGAGTGAAGGTATGAAATTCAGATGCTGGCTGGAAGATGTACAGGTAACAGAAAAACCTTATTTAAGAACACATCACAAACTTAAAAATCTGAAAGTTCCTGTTAACAGGGGCAAAGGGAAGATAATCGATCCTAAGAAAAAGAAGGAGGCTACATCTTCTCCACAAGATCCTGATATTAAGGACAAAGACGGAACACAACCAGCAGCATACTACAAGGGGCTGGATAAAAAATCTACAAAATCCAAGAGAGATACTCATTTCAAAAAGAATGCAGACAAAGCTGATGATGATCCTTCAGCATATAAACCTGCTCCTGGAGATGCAACGGCCAAGACAAAGCCAAGTAAGCATACTAAAAAATTTAAAGCCATGTTTGGCGAATCAGCCGATGCAGCTATCAAGAAGAAAGCTGAAAAGTCTGGTATGCCACCGGGTATCTTAAGAAAAGTTTATAACAGAGGCGTAGCAGCGTGGAAAGGTGGACACCGTCCCGGGACCACTCCGCAACAGTGGGGACTCGCTCGCGTCAATTCATTCATAACAAAGTCAAGCGGTACTTGGGGTAAGGCCGATAAAGACTTAGCAGCAAAAGTAAGGGGCTAAACATGAAAGATTTCTTCAAACTACGTGAGAGTATGACCGATTTTACAAATCGAGATTACAAACCGGGAGCTACAGATCAAGAAAAACGTAATGCTATCAAGAGAAAGAGAGCAGATGTTGAAGAAGGAACATGGGCTATCCCTGAAACTCCTAAAGCAAAAAAAGAATTAAAGAACATTCTTAAGAAACCACTTCCGGCTGGTAAGGATGGAGACAATGCATCTGATAAGATGTATAGCATTATTGGAGATGACGAGCTTTTTGATGATTTCTATCTTGCTGGTAAGAAAAACCCCAAAACAGATGTACGCCCCCTCATTAAAAAAGCCATGAAACGTTTAGGCATTAAAGAAGAAGTTGAAGAAGTTGATGAAGGTATTAAGCATGATCGTTATATGAGAGCGCATGGTAAGAAAGCACCTGCAAAAGAAATAGCTACTTGGATGTTTACCACAAAAGCCATGGGTGATGTAGATGATAATGACAAAAAAGTAGTATGGAGATCCAAACAACCTATGAAGCTAGGGCAGGCGGGAAAAGAAGCAATGAAAGCTTTAGGAACTAAAGATGTTTATGTGATGGAAGGTAAAGCTTATGGTCCTACTGGAATAGCATATGCTGTTAAGACAGGACATCCTGATGAAGTGGATCCTAAAACAAAGAAAAAATATCCTGAAAGACAAACCTCTAAGTATAAAAAACAATGGGCAAAGAATAATAAAGAATCAGTAGATAAGATTTCTGAAGAGTATCCAGATGGATTTAGCCAAACGTGGAGAAAACGTGAAGGTATGGTCTTTGAACGTAACATGTCTTCAGATGCAATAGAGATTGATGAAGCCACAGATATTTTTAACAAGGGCGGAATACATGTTACTCGATTTGCGATGGGCAAAGGTAAACTAGGATTTCAATTCAATTTTGGTAAGATCGGAAGATACATACAGGTTCCATTAGAAAAATTATCAGTGCTTGATCAGGCTGTTAAGATGGCAAAGAAAGCTGGTAAGTCTGGAAAACAAGGTGATCTTCCTATTGCAGATGACGTCAATGAAGAAGGCGGCGCCGGATTATTTGGAACTACAACCTTGAGAAAAAAATACGAAGATGAAACTCCCGGACAAGGTCAAAGAGAATCTACTGCAGCATATGCTAAGTCTCTAGAAAAGATCGCAAGAGATAAACAACTTGCATCTATATCTGACAAGGATAAGCAAACTCTTATGAAGATTGCTGCAATGCTAGCGAAAGAAAAAAAGAAGTGATAAAGTTTAAACAGTTCGCAGAAGGCGATGGTCTTTGGGCCAATATACATAAGAAGAGAAAAGAAGGTAGACCTATGCGAAAGCCAGGGTCAAAAGGTGCACCGACTAAAAAAGATTTTGATAGTGCTCGCGGTGAAGGAGTAGATGAAAAGAAATCAGAAACATGGGAAGCTGGTTACAAGCGTAGAGTAGTTAAAACAACGAGTGATGAGCACAAGAAGAAAGGTTATAACTGGAGAATCAAAGGGAAAGAAAGACCTGAGATCTCTATAAAACTTTATAAGGACAAGCCTTCACAGGCAGAATTTAATAAACAAATGAAAAGGGTGGCTGGACATGAATTCGGAGGCTAGAACAGTAAAGCAGATCAGAGAGGATATTGTAGATAAGATCTGCGAAAAATGTGATGAAGAATTATATGGCGATCTAGAACTTACGGAAGCAGAGTACCAAGGAAAAAAGGTTACATTGAACGATCCTATTAGGACATCAGAAAATCCTAGTAAAAAGTTCAAAGTATATACAATGGGACCAAAGGGTAAGGTAGTAGTTGTGAGGTTTGGTGATCCAAACATGAGTATCAAAAGAGATGATCCGGCGCGTAGGAAATCTTTTAGAGCTAGACATAACTGTGATGATCCGGGGCCTAAGTACAAAGCAAGATACTGGTCATGTTACCAGTGGAGAGCAAGCGCGAAAGTAGATAACTAATGGGAAAAATAGAAATGGCACAGTCACAGCGTACCACACAGTCACAACGTCTAGACCGAATAGAGGAAAAGATTGATAAATTATCGGAAGTTTTGCAAGCCATGGCGCGAGCAGAGGAGAAGATTACAAATTTGTCAAATGATCACGATAAGATGTATGAACGAATAAATAAATTATCAAGTAAACTCGATGATATCGAGCATAGAGTTATAAAGAATTCGCAAACCACACAAACTGTACATAAGTTATTTTGGGTTGCAATCGCTGCAGCTTCGGCTGCAATCGCTAATCAAGCGTTTAACTGGTTTTAATAGGAGTCAAATATGCTAAAAACCACTGATATAAAAAGCATAGGACAAGCATACTTGGAAGTCCTAGGCGAGATAAAAAAAATAAACGAGATGGATCCTACTGATCATGTAAAAAAGGATGATGAGACTGGAAAGTTCTGTGTCTATGATGCAGATGGCAAGAAAGTCAAAGAGTTCGAAAGTGAAGAGGAAGCCAACGAGTATGCCACAAAAAACCATGATGCGTTGATGAAGAAATCAGATGATGATAAAGAAGTCACTGATAAAACCGAAGATGCATCCAATGACAAGTCTGATGATGGCGATGGAATGGATAAGCCAGACCCAAAGGCTGCCAAGAAAAAATTCAAGGATCGTAAAGACAAAGACATCGATAACGATGGAGATGTTGATTCTTCTGATAAGTTCTTACATAAGAGACGTAAGGCTATTGGCAAATCAATGGACGGTGACAAAGATGATAAAGAGCAGGAAGAAGGCAAGCGCGGGTTTATTGCTGCTGCTAAAGCTGCTAAAGAAAAAGGCGATAAGACATTTGTTTTCGCTGGCAAAAAATACGATGTTGAAGAGGCCATTGAAGGAAAGAATATGAATAAGATGGGTCATGGGGGTAAAGCTCCTGCCCATGCAAATAGAAAAACTGCAGCCGCTGAAAAAGACGCAAGAATGAAAGCTCAAAGAAAGAGAGCGGGTCTTGACGATGATGTAGATTATAGTGATGAAGAGATCTTCAACATGATTCAAGAAGATAATGCTGAGGGATTTCAATGGAAAGACATCAACATTACATTGACATACCACGGCGTTAAGCCGGCCTTAATCTTGAGAATACTTTCAACTTTGAAAAAAGTTAAGTCTGGTAAGATGAAGTTGAAGTTTAAGGAAGAAGTAAACGAGGCTGATGCACACACTAAAGGTGCTGCACCTGCTGAGCCTATGGATTCCAAAGACAGTCCTACTGCTAAGAAGATGAGGAAAGATCATGACGGTGGAACACCAGAACCAAGACGTGATGAGAAAAAGCAGGATGGATCTGATAAAGTAAAACAGTCACCTACTGCAGGAAGAGTAGCAAACATGGGTGATAAAAATCCACTTAAGAAAAAGAAGGAGAATTAAAATATGGCTATTGCACCACCAGCTTGGGCGAAAGACGCGATTCCTACTGTAAGGGGATGGGTCAGCCCGAAAGGCGAACTACTTAAATCAATGAAGATTCCACAAGCAGAAGTTGATGCTTGGTCTAATGGTAATGACTTTGTTGTAGAGTCTGCACCAGAACCAGCACCTCAACAGCTTAATGAAGCACCTGCTAATCATAGAGGTCTAGAAGATTATAGCAGAAGCGAGCTTCAAGAACTCGGAAATCAACACGGCATCGAGCTTAAAGGAAACAAAGCTACAATGGCAAGAGAACTCGAGGAGCATTTACTTAGCGAATAGATAAAGGTATAATAATCTTTATTGAAAGCTAAATTATGTTTGATGAGTTAACTGAAAAAAATCTTCTTCTTTATGCAGCGAAGAATTATTACAATCCACTAGGTGCAAGTTCAGATGAGTTTGAAGAAGATTTAAAAAAATTTAAGTACATTAAGCGTTTGGTTAATCGATACCTTGATGGAGGAGATCTTTCTGAACGCTTAATTATGAACCACTTGATTGTGGTGTTTAATGTATTCGGTATTGAGGCAGGTGTTAAGATCTTAGGTCTTAAGCTTGAAGGAAGACACTGGCCAGTTGTAAAACCCTTTTTGATATATCTCAAATATATTACGAATGAAGAGTTTACAAATATAATTATGGATCCAAAAGTCGTAGATAAATTGAGAGACCTATGAGCATATTAAAAAGAGCAGCAGATCTAGTCTATACTTTCAGGTTTCTTAAACTGTTGGTGACACCTTTCAATAAGACAAAAGCGTTTGAATTAGGCATTATTGATGAGAACGGTAAGAGAGATAAGAAAGTAAAAGTCCAAGGTAACGAGATGAAGTCGGCATATACGCCGTTTCATAGGCTTGTCTTTAATTGTAAAAAATTCATTGGTTTGGCTCCGGGTGGTAAATCACGAATAGGATCCTACATAGCTGCTCTCTTACTAATCAAAGAAGAACTTGGAATCAAAGAAGACGGTCTTCTTAAGATCACAGAAGAAGTTGGATTTGAACCTCTTGATTTCTTATCAGAAAGTTCACAATGGTTTTTGCTTGATGACAAGATGCTTACACCGGGTCGTTATAAGATATACAATGAGTCTATTATAACAAGCACATTTGAACCAATGGTTCAAGCCAAAGACACTCTTATTGCAGAACCTCACTGTTATCCTAAAGGTGAAGTCTTTGGTGTAGATGTATATGAACTCACCCACGAACCAACCAACCAAAAGGTCTATGTAACGATAAGTGAACTATATAAATGATTTATTACACAGAGATGCTTGATATAGACATCAAGCAACTTCAACATGATTGCATTGAATTGAATAAGAAGATTGAGAATGATATCATCGGACCACAAGAGCTAAGAATATATTCAAAGCATCCGTCAATGTGTACGGCTGCAGCTCCTTACTATAATCTCTTTACATACACTAAAAAAAGTATCTTTAATTTGCAGAAAAAGATACGAAAAAGCTTCTATGAAAAGCTCGGCGATGATAAATATGATTACTGGATACAAGGCTGGTTGAACTATTGGCCTAAAGCAGGGGATACGTTAGGGTGGCATGCTCATCAGAACGATCATATAGAAAATTGCTGGCATGGTGTTGTTGGAGTAAACTGTAATGATACCTTTGCCGAATATCGTACACAGAAAACTAAAGATCTCTGTGGACGTGTAGAAAATTGGAACGGCCAGTTGCTTATCTCGCAATCATGGGATATGCAGCACCGCATTTCTGATTGGAAAAATAAGAAGGAGCCGAGGATAACTATTGCTTTTAACATTCAGCCTATAGAAACATTACATGATGATATTTGGATAGGTAAAAAAGAAGTAGATAGATCTTGGAATTATTACGTAGCGCTATGAAAATAAAAGAAGAATTACCAGCAACTAACACAACCTCAGTAGCAGGTGCAGGGGACGACGGTATAGTTGTTGTTAAGAAGAAGAAGAAAAAGAAACCGTTGTACCCGGGCTACGAAGAAGTTGTAGCAGTTGATAGAAGATTAAAAGATCAATCACAGCCAAGGCTCTTAAAAAGATTTAGAGCATATACGGAGGAAAAATAAATGGCAACATTTTTAACTTGGATTACGACACACTGGATCGCTCTAGTTGTCGGTGCTTTCATTGGGTGGAATGTACCACAACCACCATACATGAAAAAATTTCAAACCTGGGTTATGAAAAAAATTAAAAAGGATTAATTTATGTTATCAATACTAGGGTCATTAATTGGATTTGCAGGATCGGCCGTACCTGCAGTAACTGACATCTTCAAAGGAAAAGACGAACGCAAGCACGAGCTTGATAAAATGAAAATGATGGCTGAGCTAAGACAGCAAGGCATGGATTTCGATTTGAAGATGTACGATACTATGGGTGCAGACAAAGAGCACCAGCGTCTTATGGAACATGATATAGCTATTTCAAAGGGCACTGGATTTATGTCTGGTCTGCAAAAGTCTGTAAGACCCGTGATAACTTATGCATTCTTTGGATTGTTCGCAGCAATTGAGATTACTTTGCTGAATGATGCAATCACAAAGGGCGTTGAATTCAGTGACGCGATTAAGTTGTTATGGGACGATGAGACTAAAGCTATCTTTGCTGCGATCATCTCATTTTGGTTTGGTTCAAGAGCTATCGAGAAATCTCGAGGAAAGGCTCGAACTTAATTAAAATAGTCCTTTACTTTTATCGCATTCTATAGTATAATATAATCTTAAACAATAACAATTTAATGCGCAAGACCGACGCTTGTGCAGGAGGAGAAGTATGTCGTCAAATCAGCTACCATCATTATATCAACAGTTTATTCATTTGTCACGTTATTCGCGGTGGCTGCCGGACGAAGGTCGTAGAGAAAATTGGGGAGAGACTGTTTCACGTTATTTTAATTTTTTTGAAGAGCATCTTGAGGAAATGCATAAGTTTAAGATTCCGCCAGATGTAAAAAATAATTTACAAGATGCAGTACTCAGTACAGGTGTTATGCCTTCAATGCGCTGTCTTATGACTGCTGGTGAAGCACTTAAAAGAGAGAATATTGCAGGTTATAATTGTTCTTATGTTGCTATTAATAGAGTACAAGCGTTTGATGAAATTCTATACGTTCTTATGAATGGAACTGGTGTAGGCTTTTCTGTTGAAAGACAATTTATTAGTCAACTTCCTATTGTAGCAGAAGAATTCTTTGAAACTGAAACCACTGTTGTTGTAGCTGATAGCAAACTTGGTTGGGCTAAAGCTTTCAAAGAAATTATTGCTATGTTGTATCAAGGTCAGATTCCTACATGGGATCTTTCAAAAGTAAGACCCGCCGGAACTCCTCTTAAAACATTTGGTGGTAGAGCTTCAGGACCTGAGCCTCTTGAAAGATTGTTTCAGTTTACAGTAGAAACTTTCAAAGCTGCTGCTGGTCGAAAGCTTACATCAATTGAAGCTCATGATGTAGTATGTAAGATTGCAGAAATTGTTGTCGTCGGTGGCGTAAGAAGATCTGCTCTTATTTCTCTTTCTAATCTAAGTGATGACAGAATGAGACATGCGAAAGCAGGACAATGGTGGCAGGATAATGGGCAAAGAGCACTTGCAAATAATTCTGCAGCATACACAGAAAAACCAGACATCGGTATCTTCATGGATGAATGGAAATCGTTGTATGATTCAAAGTCTGGTGAAAGAGGAATCTTTAACAGAGCATCTGCAAATAAGATGGCAGAGAAGAATGGTCGCAGAGTTGTAGGAGATCATGAATATGGAACAAATCCATGTTCAGAAATTATTCTAAGAGATAGAGAATTCTGTAACCTAAGTGAGGTTGTTATAAGAGCAGGAGATACTAAGAAGACTCTTATGGATAAGGTACAGCTTGCCACTATCCTAGGTACATTTCAATCTACACTTACAAATTTTAAATACGTTTCAAAGCATTGGGTGAAAAACTGCGAAGAGGAAAGACTGCTTGGTGTATCCCTTACTGGTATTATGGATAACGAATTAACCAATGGTAAGAAAGAAGGTTTAGATAAACTTCTAGAAGAGTTAAAAGCACATGCAGTTAAGACAAATGAAGAGTGGGCTAAGCGAATTGGCATTCCTCAGTCAGCAGCTATTACATGCGTTAAGCCATCTGGTACTGTTTCTCAGCTTGTCGATGCTGCTAGTGGTATTCATGCTCGTCATAATCCTTTTTATATACGCACCGTTAGAGGTGATAAGAAAGATCCACTTACTCAGTTTATGGCTGACGCAGGCTTTCCGATCGAGGATGATGTCATGAATCCAAGCCACACATCTGTATTTTCATTTCCAATGAAAGTAGATGATTCGGCAGTATTTAGAACTGATATGGCAGCTATTGAACAACTAGAGCATTGGTTACTATATCAGAAACACTGGTGTGAACATAAGCCATCTGTTACTATTTCTGTAAAAGAAAATGAATGGATGGATGTTGGAGCATGGGTATATAAGAACTTTGATTGGATGAGCGGTGTTTCATTTTTGCCGTTTAGCGATCACACTTATAAACAAGCACCTTATCAGGATTGCTCAAAAAAGGAGTATAACGATATGAATAAGACTATGCCAACATCAGTCGATTGGACTGAACTATCAAAATATGAATCTAGTGATATGACAGAAGGGGCACAAGAACTCGCTTGTGCAGCCGGTTTTTGCGAGATTCAGTAATGTCCGGTGTAAGATACTGGGTAGAGTGCATCGCATGTGATGCAGAAATAGAAGTAACTATAAAGGGTGAAGATGAGTTTGAGCCTTCTTATTGTCCGCTATGTGGCGCCGACGCTTCCTCCGGAGAGCTTGATTCAGACGAGTAAAAAACGTAGATATATAACCTTATGTGGTTATATGAAAACAAACCGTTTGAAGAAACTCCGGAAGAATATCAAGGCTTTGTTTACGAGGTAACAGAGATTGATACAGGCAAGAAATATATTGGAAAGAAAAATTTCTGGAAGCCTAAGACCCTCCCCGTCACTAAGACGCGTAAGAGAAGAGTACGTACGCGTACAGAATCTGATTGGCGACAATACTTCGGTTCATCAACTCAGTTATGTCAACTGGTGGAAGAACGTGGTGCCAATAAGTTCAAGCGAGAAATCCTCATTCTTTGTAAGACTAAAGGAGAAATGTCTTACCATGAAGCAAAGCTTCAGTTCGAAAAAGATGTTCTCTTGAGTGACGAATACTTTAATGAATTTATAGGGTGTAAGATACACTCACGGCACGTGAAGAATGCTTGAAATTATTGCTCAACCAAGATCTGGAAGTACATACCTACAAACAATGTTGTGGGCATATATCAATGAAACTTCTAATCCTTTGGCATTCGACCAAAGACAAATATCTCCACAAAAATATCTTTCTGACGCAGAGATGATGTTGTTTAAAGAAGATCTTCTTAAAAGCTCTCTTATTCCAGTAATAAAAGAACATCCACGAGATTATAAATCAGATTGGGATTCTACTCAGAAAATTTATCTGGTTAGAAAAAATCATTTTGAAACTGTGCTGAGTCATGCAATAGCCACCACGTTGGGCAAGTGGAGTTGGGAAAAAAGATCTCAAAGATCATATCCAGTTTACTTAGACACAGAAGATATTTTCAAACCTATGTCAGAATATGACGTTGATGATGGTCAATATGACACTACAACTCTTGAAATCAAAAGAGCTATATTCAATTCATCTTACGATATCGTTATGAATGAGTATAAAGAAATAATGAAGAAAACTGATGATCCGATTTATTATGAAGACTTGACATTTGATCCTCAAACTGATTATAAAATGGTGACAGGTATAGAAAGTCCTCATAAATATGAGTCGTCTTTACAGAAAACGCCAGACGTAAAAGTTACAAACTTACACGAATTAGAAAAATTATTTAAAATATTTGAAAAAAGTCCTTTACAATCGGAACGTACTGTGGTATAATAAAGCTATATTAATGGAAAGGACTCTATATTATGTACAAAATCTCAACTAACATCAACTACAATACATCTAAATCTTTAATCAAACAATTCGCAACCACCCACGGCTGCGTCTTATCAAAATTTAAAACAAATGATCCCGCCGGCGGAAATCACCTATGTGAATTCTCATCACATAACAAACATTACATTATGGAATTATGTGACCAACTTGAAATCTCTCATTCCAAAATAACCTATCAACGGATCTCATAATGATTTTACTTGACTATAACGCAATCTCTATTGCATCTATCATGGTGCAAAAACTGGAAATCCAAGAAAACTTGATACGACACATGATCTTAAACACAATAAGAATGTATCGTCAAAAGTTTGGAGAAGAATATGGAGATATGGTTATCTGTTCTGATGCTGGTGGAAACTGGCGAAGGCCTGTATATCCTGAATATAAGGCTAATCGTAAGAAAGGTCGAGATGAGTCCAGTTTAGATTGGAATGAGATCTTTCGTGTTATCTCTCTTGTAAGAGAAGAGATAAAAGAAAACTTTCCTTATAAAGTCCTTCACATTGAAGGATGTGAGGCAGATGATATCATTGCTCAACTGTGTTACAATACACAGGAGTTCGGTCAATACGAACCCGTAATGATAGTCTCTGCTGATAAGGATTTTGCTCAGTTGCAGGTGTTGGATAATGTAAATCAATTCTCACCTATGACTAAGAAATTCATCAAAGAGGATAATCCCAGGGTTCAACTTATGAACCTTATCCTCTCTGGTGATATGTCTGACGGCGTCCCCAATGTCCTTTCCGATGACAAGTGTCTTGTCGAGGGGCGCCGTCAGACTCCCCTTTCAGCTAAGAAGAAACAGTTATTGGCTGAGGATCCTCAAGCTTTAGGGGAGTCTATATATAGAAACTACATCAGAAATAAAAAAATGATTGATTTGACTGAATCTCCTTCTGGTGTAAAAACTGAAATTATAAATAATTTTAACAGTCAGGATCCGTGGTCCAACAAAGGTAAGGTGTTTCCATACCTTGTAGGAAAACGATTGAAAATGTTATTAGAAAGAGTGGAGGAATTTATATAATATGACTAAGCCTGTTTGGGAAACTCTTGAACTTATGAACAAGAAACGTTCGAAGGAAGAGAAAATACAAGTACTAAAAGATAATGAAACTTGGGCCTTAAAGGATATTCTTAGAGGTTCAATCGACACAACAGTTGAATGGAATTTGCCTGCCGGTGATCCACCATATAGGGCCGCGCCAGAAGAGAGTCATCCGGCGCATCTTCAAAAAGAAAATCAAAAATTTATCTATTTTGTTAAAGGCGGTCAGGGAGACCACATGCCTGCCTATAAGAGGGAGAGAATCTTCTTAGGAATACTAGAAGGCGTCCATCCATTAGATGCAGAATTAGTTGCTAACATGGTTAAGAAAGTCATGCCAAAAGGTCTATCAAGACCAATTGTTGACGGTGCTTTTCCAGGGCTTCTGCAGGATAACAGTAGGAGCGTTAATACTAATTGATGTATCAAATACTTAATCAATTCATTAGCCGTATTTCATCGTTCGTGGTGGGATACGGTTTGCACTTTCTGGAAGGAGATAATATGGAAAGAAGTCAAACTGAGAGACTACAACAAGATGTAAAAGAATTAGAACATTATGCTCTTAGGTTAAGAAAGAAAGGAAAACACGAATTGATGGAAAAGATCTTAATAAAAAAAGAGTTCTTAGCATCACACATCAACGGAGAAAACACGATGAGATTTGCTTCATAAAAAGGTTTACATTGTGACGTGACTGTGGTATAATTAGATTAGGAGAATTTGTTATGAATATATTTGTACTAGATAAAGATCCTGCTAAAGCAGCAATGATGATGTGCGACAAGCACATCCCAAAAATGATTGTGGAAAGCGCTCAAATGCTTTCTACAGCACATCGCATGCTTGACGGTAAGATAGAAAAGAGGCCATCAAAATCTGGGAAAACAATGGTTAAGCATTGGATCTTAGATGATCAATATATGGAAAACATCTTATATAAAGCCGTTCACATGCATCACCCATGTACTACATGGACTATGGAATCAGCACAAAATTACCGGTGGCATTTCTATCATTTTCAAGCCTTGGGTAAAGAATTCGGTTTCCGTAGAAATAAAAAGCATGCAACCATTGAATTACTTACCGATGCTCTCGCTAATTTGCCTATAAATATCAACGAAGGTCCACTAACTGAATTTGCTCAAGCCATGAGTCATTATCCAGATTGCAAGGTAGAAGGTGATCCAGTTAAAGCCTACAGAAATTACTATCACGCAGCTAAACCCTTTGCCGAATGGAAATGGGGAAGGGAAGCTCCAACTTGGTGGAAAGGATATACAGGTGCCAGTTTACACGGTTAGAAAAAAAGACGGAGACGAAGAGTGGGATATAATGTGCTCGCACGAAGAAGCACAACAAGCATGTAAAGATCAAAATCTTGTTATTGTCCCTAAGTTCCCAGCTATTGTAGGAGGTGTCGGAAATACACATGCCAATTCAAAAACATCTGATGGCTGGAAAGATCACTTAAAAAGAATCAAGGATGGATCAGGTTCTGGAAATACCATAGACGTCTAATGGGTAGAAAAAGAAACAACGACGCTCCTAAGAATAATTCTATGATCGTAAGATTAGATGACTTACTCGAGTTCGAAGCACTTACTAAGAATCAGCAATATGCTATAACAGCTTGGGATGAAGGTGATCATTTGGCGTTGAGTGGTTCAGCCGGCACAGGTAAAACTTTTCTTGGAATGTTTCTAGGTTTAGAAGAAATATTAAGCAAACCAAGAATATATGAACAGATGGTTATTGTAAGATCTATTGTACCCGTAAGAGAGATTGGTTTCTTACCGGGCACTTATGCAGAAAAGATAGATACTTATACAGCACCATATAAATCAATTGCTTCTGAGTTGTTTGGCGATTCAGCAGCATTCAATAAGATGGTAAATGCAAATCAACTTATCTTTGAGTCAACTTCTTTCATGAGAGGTATTACATACGACAACAGTGTCATTATGGTAGATGAAATGCAAAACTTAAATTTTCATGAACTTGATTCTATTATAACTAGAATAGGCAGAAATTGTAGAATCATTTTTAGTGGAGATTATCTACAGACTGACTTCAAGCATGATGATGAGAAGAATGGTGTTATGAAGTTCATGGCAATTGTAGAACAACTAAAGAACTTTACTGTGATAAACTTTGGTTGGGACGATATTGTGAGGTCAGACTTCGTCAGAGATTACATAATGACAAAAGAAATGTTAAAAATATCCTAGGAGGAAACGTGTACAAATTATCAAATAGATCTTTAGATCGATTAAGCGGAGTAGATGATAGACTAGTTGAAGTCGTCAAAGCTGCTATACAAGAAACAGAAGTAGATTTCGGTGTTATTCAAGGACTAAGAACTCTTGAAGAACAAAAGAAACTTTTCGAATCTGGTGCTTCCCAAACAATGAAGTCAAAGCACCTTGATGGGCTAGCAGTTGACCTGATGGCTTATGTAGGCGGAAGAGGAAGTTGGGAACTCAACGTATATGACGAAATCGCTGACGCAATGAAATGGGCTGCTGATGATGTAGGAGTTCCAATTCGTTGGGGTGCAGCATGGCATATTGCCGACATCCGAGATTGGGATGGAACTATGGAAGACGCGATGAACGATTACATCGACACACGTCGCGCCGAGGGACGGAGGCCCTTTATAGATGCGCCACATTTTGAAATTAACGAGTAGCTTTTTATTCCTGCTATTTTTAAGTTGCTCACCTGTACCGGCTCAGGAATCCTTAGGAGCAGGTAAGAATCCTGAGCCATTTAAAGAAGAAGAAAATACTGTACCATTGCCCGAACCAAAACCGGGAGGTTCGGTAGGAATATTCTATAACCCCTGCATGGACGGAACGACCTTTGCAGAAGTTTTAGCTAGAACACAAGAGTTTCCATTGATGAGAATGCCAAGTCAGCAACATGGAGTTCAAGCTTCAATTCAAATCTTTGTTAATGATGATACGCAAACTTATACAATTGCTATCATGAATACGGCGCTTCCATTGATGCACCCTCAAAAAATTTGTGTATTGGCAAGCGGAACTGGTTTAACATATTTGAAACAACTTGGTATAAAGATTTGAAGTTCTTACATGAAAAGATTGATCTAGGGTATGATGACCTAAGTGCAATCACACTGCCGGAAGGAAGAACATATGAAACCCCTGATGGTTCTTACCCTAGTATCACTACAGTGCTTAAACTTCTTAGCGAAGACTCTATCGCCGCGTGGCGAAAACGAGTCGGAGAGGACGTGGCTAACAAGATTTCTTATAGAGCTTCTAATCGCGGTACTGCTGTACATAATATTATCGAACGATATTTAAAAAATGAGGATTTAAACTTAGGTACATTTCCTCCTCATATTGTACAATCTCTTAAAAACTTAAAACCTATTCTTGATAAAAGACTATCAGTTATATACGCTCTTGAAGCTCCGTTATATAGTAGGCACTTAGGTGTGGCAGGAAGAGTTGATTGCGTAGGAGTATTTGATGGTGTACCTTCTATCATAGATTTTAAAACATCTGCTAAGAAAAAAAAGAAGGAGTGGATTGAAAACTATTTTATTCAAGAATCTGGATATGCAATAATGTGGGAGGAAAGAACTGGCATGCCTGTTCCAAACCTAGTCACAGTTATGGATGTAGATAATGATGATCCTCTCGTATTTGTAGAACATCGTGACAACTGGACTAAGAAATTACTAAGAACTATAGAACTTTATAAACAAAGAAAGTTCTGGGATCTAACACAAAAACGAGGTGGAATGTGAAACGTTTCGAAAAAATAATACTGACCGACTGTGACGGAGTACTTCTCAATTGGGAGCAAGGATTCCATCATTGGATGATACGTCACGGTTATGAGATGCAAGGAGATTGGGATCTCACATATGATATTGCGGAGAAATATGGATTAGATATGGATGAGAAGAAACATCTGGTCAAGATGTTTAATGAAAATGCAGACATTGGTTATCTAGCACCTCTACGAGATGCAGTTAAATATGTCAGAAAAATACATGAAGAGTTAGGATTCATCTTTATTGTAGTAACATCTTTGACTAAGAGCCAAAACGCACAAGACATGCGTATATGGAATCTGCAAAAACTATTTGGCAATACTACATTTAGTAAGTTCCACTTTCTGGACACAGGACAAGATAAAGATGACGTATTAAGTATGCCACTATATAAAGATAGTGGATATTTTTGGGTGGAAGATAAATGGCAAAATGCTGAGTGCGGTGAGAAGTATGGATTGAATCCATGTCTTATAGCTCACGGTCATAACGAGCATGTTACTAACTTCCCAAGATATGAAAACTGGAGAGAGATTTACGAAGCACTAAAATGATGTACTTTATTATGGCGCTGATGCTAACATGTTTAGCAATCAGCCTGTTGATAGTGATGAGGTTTACCCTCTTGTTAAGAAAAAATATTATGCACAATAAGTGTCATACTGATAACATGAAAATAGAAGACCTTCACGGTCATACTGAACCTCATATATAATATAAATAGTACCATATCTTAAGCTCTTTAGAGGAAAATATGGTACAGAAAAAATTACAAAAGGACAGTGAATTTAATAAGTTCGATATGGACGGCGACGGAGTGGTAACAGATGAGGAGTTGGATATGGAAAGAAGAATGCTGGAGTTGGAAGATCTCCGCAGTGACATGGAAAATGATGATAAACGGCAGGATGCTCAAAGAAACATGGCATGGTTTGCTTTGTTTGGAATGTTACTTTATCCAGCGTCTATCATTGGTACAGACTTATGGGGTTTAGCAACCGCTGCGCAAGTCTTAAGTGATATTGCTCCAACTTACTTTGTTTCTGTTGCAGCAATCGTAGCAGCCTTCTATGGTAAGGAAGCGTTTGTTAAAGTTAGTAATGGTAATGGAAAACATGCTAGCGCAAGGACAAAAGAACCGAAAAAATGAAATTAGAAAGTGCGATGAGGAGAAGGTGGAACTTCAATCATTTCCACCTTCACAAACATCCTCATCGTAGTGAAATTGAAACTATATTAGAAAAAGCTATTCGTTATGCACCAGTTAAAAACAGTGTCTATCATTTCAAAATCGACGTATACGGACCAGAATGGTCAGAAGAGAAAGAAGCTCTTAATGAGAATGCTGGATTCTTTGATGATTGGCAAGGTAGAGAACGATCTAATTCACAAGTTCTTGCGCCATGGTTATTAGTTTTTAGAAAGTCGCTTTATCATTACAGATCAGGACTTGAAGATAATGATGATCCAAACACAGCCGCAGCTTGTGCCGGTATATTCGGATATTGTATTTCTTTATTGGCGAACGATAGAGGTCTTGATGCATCGTTCATGAAATGTTTTGGGTGTCAAGATAAAGAAGTAGTTACAAATAAAATAGCAAACAAATCAAAAGAATTTTATTTTATGTTAGGGATTGGACATTATGATTTAAGTAAAATTAATGATGAGTTCTTTCTCTATGATAGAATGACAAGAGCAATTGATGAGCCAGTGAGTAAAAAAAGAAAATTCATTAGAAAACTTATAAGAAGATTTGTACATACAAACGTCTTGTCAAGATGGCTGTATAGATATTTTAGAAGAAGAGAAAAACCACAAGAGATTGAAAATATTGTAACTTGGCATTGAGAGGTGAATGTGAAAAGATTGATATTTCAGGTTTACGTAGGTAAGCCTTCAAACCTATATGATCACTGTGTAAAATCGGTCGGTAAATATTGCCTTGACCATGACATTGATCATGTTGTCTTAAGAGAACCCAAACTAAAGATAAAGCCAGATCCCTTTGCAACCAACAGGTCTAAAGAAGCTGTTGAAAGGTTGGGCTATCTTCCAATTTATGAAAAAGAAAACGCGTTCAATTACTTTGGGGATTATGATCAGATCGCTATTGTCGATTCTGATATATGGATTCGTCCTGGCAGCCCTAACGTCTTCGATGATTTTGATACTGAGTCTGATTTTGGAGGGGTTGTAGAAAGAGAGATGCCAATCACTCTTGAGTATAAGCATAAGATTATGAATTACTCAACAATGCAATATGATTGGTTGCATAAGAATGATATGACAGTAGATTTCAGACCTAACGATCTTGGTTATGAATTCTTTAACATGGGATTCATGATCATGAATAACAGGATTAATAGATACCTCAGAGGATTAACTCCAAGAGATTTTATCATGCAAGCAAAGTTCAAAGATTTTGTAGATGGTAAAGGACCATGGAAGTGGAGTACTGATCAAACTCTCTTGAATTACTGGGTAAAACAAGAAAGAATGAAAGTAAAACACATGGACTGGAAATGGAATGGACTATACACAGCTAATGTAAAGATCAAAGACTGTCACTTTGTACATTTCTTTCTAAAAGATAAACTGCCAAATCGTGGCGAAGATGTAGGAGCATTGATGAATGATGTATGAAGGAGGAAACATGTTACCACCAGGGACATGTGAAAATTATCCAGCCAATACAAAGGCTTTTGTTCATATTCCTAAGAATGCAGGAATGACTATTCGACACAGTGCTTTCTTGAAACATAAGATTGCAGTAAGTGTTGCAAAGAACTGTATCAATAAGGAATATGTCGACAATGTCATGTACACCATGAGATTACTTGGTGATCATGATGGATTGCACCATGCAAGATGGCGAGATCTTAATGAGCAATACAGAGAAAAATATCAGGCCTTTGCTGTAGCAAGAAATCCATGGGACAGAGTTGTATCACGTTTCTTGTTTGCTAAAAAGGTTATCTTTATTGAAGGTAAAGCTCCAAAAGATTATGCAGACACCTCATCACTTGAAGCTTTTCTTGAAGAAAGATTCAAGTGGGGTAACAAAGATTATATGTGGCATAGAGCTGTCAGATGCTGGTTTCCTGCATTTGATCATGTATCAGATGAAGAGGGAAATAACAGATGTGATATCATTAGGTTCGAGCATCTTAATCAAGACTTAGAAAAATATTTTAACTTAGGTAAGTCTATGACACGTGCAAGAAATGTTACAGGTCTTACAAAAGATTATAAAGAGCTTTACACTGATAAAACAATACAGATCGTTGCAGATTGGTACAAAAAAGATATTGACTTCTGGGGATATGACTTTGACTCAGGAGCTAAGAAAAATTATTGGAACACTACAGAAGAAGGCTGGAGGAATGATGTCTAAATTATTTGAAATATTTGAAAAGCACAAATGCGATAAAGGACCGAAGCACGGTTATCAGAAAGTGTATGAACAATTCTTTGAACCTCTGAAAGATGAAAAGATTAACATCCTAGAAGTAGGTGTACATCAGGGTGCTAGCTTTGATGCATGGCATGAGTACTTTCCTAATGCAGAGCTTTATGGTATCGATCTTTTTGTAAGAGAAAAAATGAGAGCTGTTCCTGCATTTAAAAAAGATAGAGTTCATTTTATGAAAGGCGATTCAACAAATCCAATCATTGGTCCTATGGTGTTAGAAAACTTTGGTAAGATCAAGTTTGATATTATTATTGATGATGGTATGCATACACCTAAAGCTAATATGCAGACCTACAATAATCTTCTTCCCTTCTTAAAAGAAGGCGGACAATATTTTATTGAAGATGTCTGGCCTCTTGAAATTCTTACTCAACAAGAAATGGGACACCCTTGGATTCAACAACATCCTGATAGGTACAACACTCTTGATCATGAAATGTTTTTAGGAGCAATAGATAGATCTAAATTGAAAGCACAAAGGTTTGATTTGAGAAAAGAATCAAAGCAGCCTGATAGTTATATTATGAGGATGACATGAAAAAAGCAGTAGTATACACCGGCAAATTATGTAGTTGGTGTGATAGAGTTAAGCAGCTACTAAAAGATGAAGGCTACGAAATAGAAGAGAGACCCGTAGCTGGCGGAAAATGGATAAAAGAATTCAAGGAAGAGTTTGACAAAGATATAAGAACAGTACCGCAAGTTGTGATAGGTGGGCACTTAGTCGGTGGGTTTGAAGAAACTGAGTTCTATATCAAAGGACCACACTCGATCAATAGAGTATGAACGCGTATATAATAGTCCTAGCTGAAAGCGATACCTCCATTGAGGCTGCACAAAGATGTAGGCTATCAACCAAAATGGAGTTGACGTCATGGGATGCTACGACTGCAAATGATGCAGAATACGATCTGAAAAAAGCAGGACTTGAGTGGACATATCCCTGGCAAGGCGTTACGAATGATTTGCGTACTGGATTAAAACTTACAGCATATCAAACAGCAAATCCAAGAGCAAGAATTGGCTGCTTTATGAGCCATTATACTTTATGGAAGCAATGCATTCTAGAGAATACACCTATACTGATTCTTGAACATGATGCTATCTTTATAAGAGAAATATCTGATAAAGATATGAGACTTATTGTGGAATCGCCTTATGGTATCATCGGTATAAATGATCCAAGAGGAGCAACACGGAGATCAGGCGAATATCATAATCTTACACAAGATTGGGGTGATGTGAACGATTTAGTTGCACCAGCACCTAAGATTGATGATTGGAGTATTCCACAAGGAATAGCTGGAAACAGCGCATATATAATTAAACCTGCAGCAGCATCAAAGATGTTGCAACTTGCTCATAGTTTAGGAGCATGGCCTAATGATGCACTCATGTGTTATCAAAATTTTGAAGGGAGAATGCTAGGTCAAACAAAAACGTACTTTACTCAAGTACAAGGAACAAGGAGCACGACAACATTATGAAATTTTTTATAGTAGCATTAATGTCAGCAAATCTGTTATCGCCAAACGGTGAAGCATTTATCTTTACTACACACACTTTTGAAAAAGTAGAAGAATGTAAAGAATTTGCACAGCAAAATATGATTCCAATCAGTGTTAGACTGATGAAAGAATTCGGTCCAGAAAGACCTCCTCAATTGATATCATGTGTTGAGGAAAAAATAGTTAAAGATATGCTTGATCCAGCAAATGGATATGTGCCGCCAAAGAAGGAGGATTTGATTTGAGAGCTTTTGTAATTACAATCATTAATAATGAAAAGTCTGTAGAAGCTGCAGAAAGGTGCATTTCAAGTGGGACAAAAAATGGTGTCAATATTGAAAAGTTTGAAGCATACACGCCAGATGATAAACCATTTGAAATTCTAGAACAAAGAAGAGTATTAACCGAAGGGCTTATTGAAAAGTGGTCAAGGTCTGAAAACTGTGCAGCAGCATTTCTATCACATTTCTCATTATGGCAAAAATGTCTTGAATTAAATGCACCGATCATTGTGTTTGAGCATGATGCATATATCATGGACCCGATTCCTGCTTCATTAATTGATGGATATGGATTCAAGCAAATGATATCGATAGGAAGACCGAGCTATGGACAGTGGAGACCTCCACAGTTTCTTGGAACAGGGCCTTTGACTTCGAAAAAATATTTCCCTGGAGCTCATGCCTATATAGTTAAGCCAGCAGGGGCAAGAACAGTTATTGAATGGGCACAAACAAAGGGAGCAAGACCGACAGATGTATTTTTAAATAAAGAATCATTTCCTTTTTTAGAGGAATTTCATCCATGGCCTGTAGAGGCAAGAGACTATTTCACAACAATACAAAAAGAAGAGGGTTGCTTAGCAAAACATAATTATGTCAAAAACAAAGAACAATATGAAATCATCTCCGCAGGAAGATCAGTTTGATCGTTGTTTCCTAACGGGATGTGATAAAGTAACCGAATGGCAACTGCCTTGGTTCGTTGAAAATTTTAAGAAGTGGATGCCAGATGAAAAGCTATCTCTTGCAAACTTCGGAGTTTCTGATGAGTGCATGAAATGGGCAAAAGATTCTGGCTGGTTTCATTCAATAGGTGAGATGGAAAGAAGACATGTTCCTAAGGGCTGGTTCATGAAGCCGGGAGCAATGCTTGGTTCTCCATATAAAGAGATATGTTGGATTGATACAGATTGCGAAGTGTGTGGAGATGTTACAGAGATCTTCAACCTTCTAGAGCCAAACAAGATCGGCATGGTTGTTGATCAACCTTGGACTAAGAGACAAGGCGAAAAGCAACATAACTCAGGAATTGTAGCTTTTAAAGGAAAGCCACCTATTCTTCGTGATTGGGCAGAACAAGTCATGTTGCAACCTGAAAGAGGAGATCAAGAAACTCTTCATGCTATGACAAATCCAATCTTAAAGATGGCTCATATTACTGACCTACCAAACAAATTCAATTATCTTAGACTTCAGTTCCATGACGGAGACGAAGTTGCAGATAAGAGAGTTGTTCATTGGACTGGTGATAAAGGAAACGAACATATTAGGATGATAATGAATGTCTGATAGAATTGTACATATTATTGGAAACGGTGATTCACATAATTTTTATAAACCGTCAAAGGGATTTAAACTGACATGTAATCTGCCGCCGAGAGAAATCGCAAACGTTTTTGCTACATGTATTGTTGACTTTAAGATGTGCAAAGCAATTGATGATGGAGAGGTCAACCTAGATAGTTTTGAATGGGTTATGGGTGCAAGGCCTAAGAAGTATATGGAAATGAAGCCTGACTTCTACATGAGAAATGCACCTAGAATAAAAGAGTTCTACACAGTACTACCAAAATATGCTTCAAATTATACTGATTTTAATTGTGGCCACATGGCTACTCATTATGCTGCTAATAAATTACAAGCCGATGAGATTCATTTATACGGATTTGATAGTATGTTTGACTTTAATCTTATTTCAACTACTGATTTTGTATTACCATCAGACAGAGATGCTATGAATACGCAAAGGCTTGCTGAAAACTGGAGACCAATTACAGAAGGAATCTTCAGAGAGTTTAAGCAGATTCAATTTGTAGTTTACCACCAGCATGATCAAGCAAAGATCAACATACCTGAAAACGTAGATGTAGTGACACCATGAAAACATTATGGTTGTATCTAAAGTGGCCTTATGACTGGATCGTTGCTGAAATAAAATTTAGAAGATTGGAAAAAAGGATGAGGAAGCAAGACCCCTACATCTATGAAGAGCATGAGTAGACTTTATGTTTACGGTGATAGTTGGGCAACACCGCCGACTAAAGAGCTTGTAGAAGATCCTAATACTCCAACCCCTTGGATGTTTCTCTTATTTGATAAGTTGGGTTGTGAAAAGATTGAAACTTATGCTGCAAATGGAACGAGCATAGATTGGGCAATGCACCGGTTTTTTGAGCATGGACATGATGATATCCAAAAGGGAGATTGCATCATATGGATTGTGACTCATCCTTCGAGAAGATGGTTGCTTGAAGATCACCCTGAGCTATCAAACATTTGGATGGATTACGACACGACCTCTATTAGTCCACAAGAAAAAAAAGCTCTTGTTCAATATAGGAGATATCTTAATAACAAGAAGTCTGTAGATACTCATTTAAAAGCTATGAGTATTGCCATGAGTCATGTTGCAATGTCAAAAGGTGCTAAGATTATTCAGATCCCAGGATTTGTAAGATCTAAAAAGGATGCTAAGGTTCCAACTCATGAAATGCTTTTTAATCCTTACGTGAAAGTTACAGGTGCATTAGAATTAGTTGGGAGCTATAACTTTCCTAAAGAGTATAAGCTGTGGGAAAGAAACAAAATGCAAGTTGATATGGTTACTGAAACACAAGTAGACAATAGGTTCAACCACATGTCTTGGGACAACCACGAGATTTTTGCTAATAAGCTATACGAATCATTCGTAAATCGAAAAGATCTCGATGTTCACGATGGATTCTCTTCTGACACTCAACTTGAGACTAAAGAGAAATGGACATCATACAACAAGGATATTATTGGTCACTTACGCCGAATCGACTAATGCCGTAAAGATAACCTGCATAAAACACCATACCTATTGCACCAGCGTGTAGTAAGATATTAATTACGAGTTCCATCTTTTACCTCTTTTATTTGGTTTTTAAATCTGCACTCCTCTCGCATTGTGAGTTGTGCGCGAAATCTTCTTGTAACTTCAGGCGCATCGCAATGAGATATGAATGATTTCATCGCTATATAAGCATCACCCATAAATTGCAAATTGCCATTATTATAGAAAGTCCCTCTGTTACCTTCTATTTCTAATTGGTATTTATCATATATGTACTTCATACTCACTTATTGTGCAATTCGAATAGCACTTTCACCTTTTCTTCAAGAGTTGTAATATTAGCATGCATCTTGGCCAGTACAATAACTAGTGTAATAAATCCTAAACCTATAGGCCACAGTTTGACTAATATTGATAAGAAATCCATCTCTCCCATCTTGCATAAATCCTCCTGCTAGCGGTTCTTAATCTTATTTAAACTGTCTATAACATCATCTATGTTAGGTTCTTTTTGTCCCGGATTAAACCTACATTGGTATTGTCTCGGACACCAGGACTCGACCTGCATTTCATATGTTTGTTGTGCTCCTAAGTAAACACAGACCTGTTGACCATTCTTAGCTTTAACTCTTCTCTTAAGCCTACAGGTTGTCATCTTATGAGGTGTAACCTCACCTCTTCTTATTTTTTGATCAAGAGTATAACTTTTAGTTGGACCTATAGTCTTGGCCCCTGCAAATGCAAGGGGTGAATGCAACCATATTAGAATAAATGTTGCAAGCGTGGTGATTGCATAGCAAGATGCCCTAACCAAGTCAAAAATCCTCCTGTTACTAAGACTAAAAGAAATACTCCTACCCATTCTATAAATCTTTTTCTTGCTTCCATCTGGTCATATATTGCTTTTTGTCTATCTTTTCTTACTTTGGCCTCCATCCTTAGAAGCTCTTCCCAAGCACTAGGGCCCTGAGTCCAACTGATAAGATTCTTGAGATCTGTTCTCATTTGCTCTGCTTTTTTCTTAGCTGCAAATGCATCTAAAGCTTCTTTCTCAACTGATCCAGCAAAAACTATTTTTTTGAAGAGTGGAGGTTTCTTAGCCATTTTTTCGGCCTGTAAGATATCTGATGTTGCAGACATCCAACGACCAATATCACCATACATGGACTCAACATCTCTTCCGATCTCAAAGCCCTTTTTGATGACATTAAATGCTGCCGTTGCAGCAGCGATTGCGGATACTGGATCCATAAATACCTCCCTTAACTATGATGTATCAATAATTAAGAGGTATTCAATTCATTTAAAATCATATCTATTTATACTTTTTAGTTTACATCCGCAGAAAATTGTGGTATAATATACAAAAGATTGAAAAGGAGAGAGTATGAGCTATCAATTGTTGCCTGCGTATTACACTACAGCGAATACGCGTAAAAAGAAAAAGCCAAAGATAAATAAAGACAAGATGCTTATTGAGATGAAAAAGCATAACAAGGATATGCGTAGGATCCGTGCTTTCTCATGTCAATTCGATACTGTAGAGGAATATATAAGTTATAGATTCGGAAATAAAAAAATAAGGAAAAATAATAATGAGTTTAAGCCGCATGTCCCAGAAGAGCGAGTTGTTAAATCGGATATCAAGACGTCGAACACAGTCCCAGGAGCCTGTCCAGTCAGACCCAAGCGAGAGTACACAGGAGACTACATCGTCGGAATCGCAACAATGCATAAATCCAACTCTGTTCCAGTGGGCAGAAAAACAGACCCAAAAGAATTCGCAACAATGCGAAGAGGATAGTGCACGTTCAGGACAGAAAGGCTGGGATTATGACCAGTTTGGGCACGGATCATGACACTGCATCCGGCTAATCACAGGAAGTTGTGGTTAGAAGACCTGATTAAAACACACAATCTTAAGTGTGGTGCAGAACTTGGAGTGCAAGAAGGTGTAACATATAAACATCTTATTGAGAACTGCAGATCTTTAGAATGGTTAATTGGTGTTGACAATTGGATTAATCCTGAATATCAAGAGCAATATGATGGCTTCTATGAAGATATTCTTGAATGGGAAAAATCTAAGAATCAACCTAAGAAGATTCGTATTTGGAAAATGGATACGACAAAAGCTTCTGAAATGATTGATAACTGCAGCCTAGACTTTGTATTCATTGATGCAGATCATAAGAAGGCTGGTGTTACAAGAGACATAATCAAATGGACACCAAAAGTAAAGGTTGGTGGATGGATAACAGGACATGATTGGCCAAAGCCACATATTCAGCAGCTTGTAAGAGGTTTATTAGGTCATTTTGGGCCTATACAACAAGGGCCTGATATGGTGTGGTTTGTAAAAAAAACGTAAGTGGTTGATTTTAAAGGAAATAAAAATGCACTTTTTCCTTTACAAACGGTTTTTTTTGTGGTAGAATATACTTATAAAATGAAACAAAGCGGAAAGGAAATATCATGGCTTTATCAAAATCTGAAATGATGACTATCTCTTCAATCATGTTGAAAGCAGACCATAAAGAAATGGAACAAATTGCTGACATGTTTAATGAAGCTCGTAGAATGCAGGCTTCTATTAAGAAGCACCAGTTTGCAGTAGGCGATAAGGTAGCATTTGTTAATCGTAGAAGTGGTCGTGTCGAAGGTGTTGTGACTAAGAAACTTCGTTCTAATCTAGTGGTTAAGACTACTGAAGGTCAACAGTGGAGAGTAAGTCCTGCAGCATTGCAGGCAGCCTAATGAGGATCTGGGATCAAAATCCAAATATGATGGTACCATACTATTTGATGCTATCATATTTGTACTATGAGAAAAATATATCTCTCATACCAGATACTGAGTTCGATGATTTGTGTAAGAAACTTCTTAGTAAGTTTGATGAAGTAAAACATCAGCACAAGCATCTTATAAATAAATTATCTTTAGAAGCCGGAACAGGGTTTGATCTAAAGTATACAAACATGATCAAAGGTGCTGCCATGGCACTGAGTCAGAAAGGAATGTAATGAATGTTAAAAGCTCTTTTAGTTATTGTCTCTATTAGTGGACATCACGGAGACACTATACCATTTGAATCTTCTTATGAAATGAAGAACATGAAACAGTGTCTAGAAGCTGTGAAAGATCTAAAGAAACAAGATCAAAAGGTGACAGCAATATGCATTCCTCACCAAGATCCAACAGAATCTGTCAAGGACATGTTCTACGTTTTCATGGATATTATTTCACAGCTTAAACAAGACGAAATGATACAATGAGGATGTGGCAGAATTGGATATGCAGCGGACTGCAAATCCGTAAATAAGGGTTCGAGTCCCTTCATCCTCTCCAAGGGTGAGCGGTGCAGATGGCGAGGCACACCAGACTGTAAATCTGACGGTTAAGACCTGAGTAGGTTCGAATCCTACCTCACCCACCAACATATAGGAGTTTGCTTTGAATTATATTTTTGATGTAGATGGAACATTGACGCCATCAAGACAAAAGATAGATTACAAATTTGAAATCTTCTTTAAAGAATTTTGCGAGAACAATGATGTGTATCTCGTAACTGGTAGTGACAGATCTAAAACTATGGAGCAGTTAGGTGAAGAGATTTATAATTCTTGTAAGAAAGTTTATCAATGCAGTGGCAATCAGGTATATGAAGGCAAAAGAATGGTACGCGAAGTTAGCTGGATTATGACACCTGCACAAGTAGTATGGCTAGAAGATGAGCTAAAAGAAAGTAAATTTCCTCTTCGCACAGGCAAGCATGTTGAAATGAGACCGGGTATGGTTAATTTCAGTACAGTTGGAAGAGGTGCTACTCTTGGTGAAAGACTCTTATATGTAGAATTTGATAATAAGAACCAAGAGCGTGTTAAGATAGCTAAGAAGATAAAAGAAAAGTTTCCTGACCTAGAAGCTGTTGTTGGTGGAGAAACTGGAATAGACATATTTCCAGTAGGACGAGATAAGTCACAGATCATTGGTGATTTTAGAGGACCTACAAAGTTTTATGGTGACAGGATGGATCCTGAAGGAAATGATTATCCATTAGCTCAAGTTGTAAAACACATGGGCGGTGTAGCAATTGAAGTAGAAGACTGGAAACATACATTTAAGCTTCTATCGCTAGATGCGATGACCGCCCTTAGCTCAGCTGGATAGAGCAATGGCCTTCTAAGCCATGGGTCGGGGGTTCGAATCCCTCAGGGCGGGCCAATAAAGGGCCCTGGTGTGCACGATGCTGTATAGATATACAGTCACTCATCACGAATGCACACGGTGCGACTTCTCACAGGAGTATGGTGTAATTGGCAACATATCGGGCTCCAACCCCGCAGATCAGGGTTCAAATCCTTGTACTCCTGCCAAAAAAACAAAAAAAATGAAAAAAAGTGCATAAAAATGAAAAAAAATGCATAAAAATGGCCTATTTTACTTAATAAAATCAACAACTTAGGAAAAAAAATGCTAAGTGGTTGATTTTAAAGGAAAAAAAAGTGCATTTTTTCCTTTACTTTTCTGTTTTTATTTGGTAGAATATATTCAAGATGGTGATAATAAAATAACTTAAAGGAAAGGATACATTATGCCAAGAGGAGTTCCAAAAAAAGGTTTTAGAAATATGAACAAGAACAAGAAAAATCTTGATCTTGTTATTGAAGGACCAAAGTCAGTAAGCTACGAAACTGACGAACAGATCGATAAAAAACTCAAGGATCGTTTTGAGATACTTGAGATGATGACATCAGCCGCAATCGACGGTGATGTAAAATCCCTTATAGTATCAGGACCAGCCGGTCTTGGTAAATCCTACACAGTTGAAAAGGCTCTTGAAAGCTGGGATCCAGAGGAAAGAAAGCATACCGTTATCAAAGGTTATGTTAAAGCCACTGGTCTTTACAAGACTCTTTATCAATACCGTAATAAAGGTCAGATGATTGTGTTTGATGATTCTGACTCAATATTCATGGACGACACAACCTTAGCTATGCTTAAGGCGGTCTGTGATTCCACTGAGCGAAGAAGGGTTTCATACCTTGCTGAGTTCAACATGATAGATGAGGCGTCAGCCGATGTAATCCCTCGTTCTTTCCAGTTCGATGGAACCATAGTTTTTATCACCAATCTTGACTTTGACTCCATAATAGAGAAGGGTAACAAGCTGGCGCCTCACCTTTCAGCTATGGTTTCAAGATCACACTATATTGATCTTGCAATGAAGACAAGAAGGGACTACTTTATTAGAATAAAGCAGGTCGTTGAACAAGGTCTTCTTAGCAATCTTGATAAGATGCAAGAGCGTATAGTGATGACTTTCATAGAAAAGCATCAGGACAACCTTAGGGAAATGTCCTTAAGAGTTGCCATAAAGTTGGCTGATCTTATAAGGAGAAATCCTGCTAAGTTCGAGGTCATGGCTAAAGTCACAGTTTGTAAAGGATTCTAATATGAGGAAAAAAATCAAATACGGCACCAAGCTTTTAACAAAGCATGGTGTCCTCAAAGTAAATCACATCGACCTTTGCGAAAAAGAAGGCGATAAATATGGAATATCAGTAGAAGCAATATGGCTCAAGGACAAAGACAGGTGTGTCTTTGAATTTGAAAACAGCTCTAACTGGCAGTACGGATATCAAGTGCATATAGTAGACTAATGGACCTATTCCCCACCCTTGTAAAAGAATATGACTTACGCGAATGGATTCAAAGAACACGACAGGTATGTGTTAAGGATGAAACAACGCGTTGGCATAACCTACATCACAAGGGTGTGGCATCTAATGTGGCCGACAATATCTTTGCACATCCTTTGCTAAGAGAATTCACCATCGAGGTAAAGAAGAATATTATGGACTACTGTAATATTGTCGGCCTCAAAGACCCTGGCTTTTTACAAGGTTGGTATAATATACATGAACAAGGTGGACATACAGGTATCCATCGCCATGTGTATAGTATGGTGAGCGGTACATATTATCCTAAATACAAATCCGGTAAGCTGTACTTCGTTAACCCTATACAAGCTCATCATATGTCTTTTAAATTTTCAAATCCTGATACAAAATATTCACGTTATGAGCAAGAAATCGACATTAAAGAAGGATATATGTACGTCTTTCCGTCATGGCTTGAACACGGAACGAGGGCCACCGATCACGAGCGAATAGTGATGAGCTTTGATGCCTCACCACATGTCCCGGATTTTACAGGTAAGTTTGTTTCTTTTAACTAAAATTTAACAAAAGTGTGACACTACTAAAACGCTGTCTCAATATATATTAATTTAACCTTTCAATTTAAGGAGAATATGAAAAGAATATTTTCAGTGTTTGTTGGCTGTCTTATCGGCCTTGGTATAGTAACTCAATCAGAAGCACGCGATAAAATTACGATCGTAGGTAGTTCTACAGTCTATCCATTCACTACAGTTGTAGCTGAAAAACACGGTAAAAAAGGTTGGAAAACACCAATCGTAGAATCCACTGGAACAGGTGGTGGAATGAAGTTGTTTTGTGCAGGAGTTGGTGCAAAACATCCTGATTTTACAAATGCCAGTAGGGCAATCAAGAAAAGTGAAATTGAACTCTGTAAGTCAAATGGAGTCAATGGTATCATCGAAGTGATTGTTGGAAATGATGGAATTGTGTTTGCTCATAAACAAGGCCAAAAACAGTGGAACTTAACAAAAGTTCAGCTCTGGAAAGCCATGGCTTTGCATGGTCCTAAACCATTGTATTGGAATGAGATTGATTCTTCATTACCAAAACAAAAAATTCATATCATGGCTCCACCTCCAACGTCTGGCACAAGAGATGCATGGAACAGCCTTGTTATGAAAAAAGGATGCAAACTTGCAGGAATGTACAAAACACTTGGCAAGAAAAAGTGCGCATCATTCCGTGATGATGGTCCAGTTGAAGAGGCGGGCGAAAATGATACTCTCATTGTAAAGAGACTTGGTGCTGATAAACATTCTTTCGGTATCTTTGGTTTCTCTTTTCTACATGAGAATCAAGACTTAATTCAAAGTTCATTGATTGAAGGTAAAAAAGTAAGTTTGGAATCTATTCAGAATTATTCATATCCAATTGCAAGACCCCTGTTCTTTTATGCAAAAAAGGAACACTTTCTCATTATCCCCGGTATGAGTGAATTCATGGCAGAATATACATCAGAGGCCGCAATGGGTGAGTATGGATATCTTGCAGATCAAGGTCTTGTTCCTTTAGAGTATAAAACTCTAGAAGAAGTTCGATATAACGTAAAGAATTTGGTGGCAATTAATGACTAATGGGGTCTGGTTAATTGAAAAAAGATGAAACATGGCTTGAAAGGAATTGGCCTACTCTTATATGGGTAGGCTTATTCTTGCTTTTTATTTTTATGATGTTTTTAGAATATTATAAGGGCAATGCAAGATTAGAAGCATTACTTGTATAAATATAAGGATTTATGAATTATCTTTTGAATGGAGTAGAAGATGACCCAACTAATAGACCCCAAGAAATATACTGAAACCGTGGACCTTTTAAGGTCCTTTTTTTTAGGAAAAGGATTCTTAGAAGTACACACACAAAATAGGCTATCAATACTTGCAGCTTGCGAAGATCCTTTTAATGTTGCAACATATGATTATGCTGGTCAGAAATGGCCCTTACCTCAAACCGGCCAAATGTGGCTGGAACATGAGTTACTCACCCGCCCCTCTGAGAAGGGGTTTTTTTGTATCTCGACCTCGTATAGACAAGAACCAAATGCTAAACCCGGAAGGCATGATATAATCTTTCCAATGTTTGAATTTGAATTCCCTGGAGATGTAGATGATTTGAAGATGATGGAAATAGAACTATGTGAACACTTAGGATTTCCTGAACTCGAAGAAAAAACATACTTTGAATGGGCAGATGAGTTTGGCACTAAAGAGCTTGATCATGACCATGAAGAGAAGATAAGATGTGGCATGATAACAGAGTTTCCTGAATGGACATCACCCTTTTGGAATATGTCTAGACATGAAGAAGGTCTAACAAGCAAGAAGATCGATGTTATACTAGGAGGAATGGAGACTATAGGATCTGCTGAAAGATCCACTGATGTAGAGCAAATGAGAGATACATTTCACACTATAACAGGTGGAGAGTATTCCGAGTTGTTATATAACCTGTTTGGTAAAGAACGTGTAGAGGCTGAACTCGAAGAGTTCTTAAAGCATGATTTCTTTCCAAGAGTTGGTGGCGGTATTGGAATGACAAGGTTGATCTCAGCCCTGT
>MDSV01065363.1_pt1 | contig 39587 bp, 39 predicted proteins | sample 810851 | NCBI WGS metagenome assembly MDSV01 (sample SAMN05326640, study PRJNA326480) | marine metagenome | isolation source: seawater | place: Atlantic Ocean: North East | collected 2012 | reverse complement strand
TTATTAATTGATCCGCATACTGCCGTTGGCATTAGTGCTGGAAAAAATCATGTATATAAATCTTCAAATATTTTTGTGTATCTCGCTACTGCTCATCCAGCTAAATTTCCAAATGCGGTGAAAGATTCTATTGGAGTTATTCCTGAAATTCCAAAAAAAATTGAAAGTATTATTTCTCAAAAAGAAAATTTTTCTAAAGTAGGGCCAGACGAGAAAATTATAGAACAATATTTTCATGACCAAATTAGTAAATCAATAAGAGTCTAGAAATGGCACCAATCAAATTAACTAATTTTACAAATGGCATAAGAGTGATAACTGAGCAGGAAAGGAATTTTCAAACTATATCTCTAGGTATTTGGGTAGATGCTGGTTCAAGAAATGAAACTATAGAGAATAATGGAATATCTCACCTCTTAGAACATATGGCTTTTAAAGGTACGACTTCTAGGAGCGCTAAAGATATCGTTCAAGAAATTGAGAATGTGGGGGGGTATTTTAATGCATATACCTCCAGGGAAAATACAGCTTACTATATTAAAATTTTAAAGGATGACCTTCCATTAGCTATTGATATACTAATAGATATTTTTATTAATTCTACTTTTCTAGGTGATGAGCTTAAAAAGGAAAAAGAAGTTATAAAACAGGAAATCGGTCAATCTAAAGACACACCAGATGATATAATATTTGATTATTTCCAATCTGCAGCTTTTCCAGATCAACCATTAGGGCGCTCAATTTTGGGTTCAGTAAGTAATGTCAATAAATTTACACGAGAAAATGTATTTAATTACTTAGAATCAGAGTATAGCCCTAATAGACTAGTATTCGCCGCGTCTGGCGATATTGAGCATGATAATTTTGAAAATTTAATTAGAGAAAAACTAGTTGATTACAATAAGAGTAAAAAAAACATTGTTGAAAAAGCTGAATATGTTGGAGGTGAGTATAGAGAGACACGCGACTTGGAACAGGTGCATATAGTATTGGGGCTTGAGGGTGTAAGTTATTACGATGAAAATTATTATCCCTCACAAGTATTTTCAACAATACTAGGAGGTGGTATGTCATCGAAATTATTTCAACAAATTAGGGAAAATAAAGGCCTATGTTATTCAATATACTCTTTTTCATCATCGTACACTGATACTGGGCTATTAGGAGTATATGCAGGAACTGGAGAAAATCAGGTTAAAGAATTAATTCCATCAATAATTGATGAATTTCATAAAATGTCATTTGAGATATCTGAAGAGGATGTTGCAAGGGCAAAGGCTCAATTGAAAGCTTCTACCATTATGTCTTTGGAAAATTCTTCACATAGATGTGAGAGTTTAGCAAGGCAATTAATAATTTACGATAGACCTGTAACACATAGGGAGATAATTGAGAAGATTGAATCAATTACTAGGTCTCAGGTCATTCAATTTGCTAAAAGTATTTTGAATAATAATCACCCAGTTTTATCTGTACTAGGTCCTATATCAAGAATAGAAAATTTTGAAAAAATCATTGAGAGACTAAGAAATTAGATTAGAAATTATGCGAGCATTATCAAACATTTTACAAAAAAATTTACTATCCTCTCAGTTTACTGGTAATAGAATATTTTTAAGACCTCCAAAATTTACAGACTTCGAAGAATGGTCAATGTTAAGAGAGAAATCTAGAGAATATCTTGAGCCCTGGGAGCCTAAGTGGTCAAAGAATGCACTATCTAAGAATGACTTTAGAAGAAGAATATCAAGATATGAACATGATATAAGATTTGAAAAGAATATACCTTTCTATATTTTTACATTACAGGAAAAAAAACTTATTGGGGGTGTGTCTATAAGTAATATTAGTAGAGGTATATCACAATCTTGTTCAATAGGTTATTGGATAGGAGAGAGGTATGCAGGTAACGGTTATATGACTGAGTCTGTTTCTGTTGTTGTTGATTGTATATTTAATGTTTTAAAACTTCATAGAATAGAAGCTGCATGTATACCTCAAAATATTGCTAGCAAATCTGTTTTAAATAAAGTAGGTTTCACTGAAGAAGGTTTTGCAAGAGAGTATCTGCAAATTAATGGCATTTGGAAAGATCATATTCTGTTTGGTATTTTATCATCAGATAATTATTTAAGAATTAAATAATTAAAAAAGCTAATCTAAGCATGTCCAGGTGTAGAGCTAAAATATGATATATTTATACCCAGAGCACCGACAGATTCTCTCCAAATATTTTTTAAATCAGTAGAAAAGACTAATGATTCTTTTGCAGAAGTATTGAGCCAAATATTTTGTTGCATTTCTTCTTCTAGTTGTCCCGCAGCCCATCCTGTGTAACCTAGAGTAAACTTGATTTTATTTGGTCCAGTGTTGTTAGCAATATCTTTAATTATATCTATTGAGGCAGTTACTAGAATATCCTTTGTAACAAAAATTGTTGATTCTATGTAATAGTCATTAGAGTGGATAATAAAACCTCTAGTAGAATCTACTGGCCCTCCAGATTGAATATCAATAGAATTACTCGTAATTTTGGGTATATCTAAGTCTTGTAATATATTATTAAAATCCATATTTTCTTGAACTAAGTTAATAACTAAGCCCATTGCTCCATCTGAGGTATGATCACAGATAAAAATAACAGATTCATTGAATCTCTGATCCCCAATATTAGGCATTGCAATTAATAGTTGCCCTTTTAAATTTAAATTGTTTTTATGCATATGAATAAGTACTTAAATTTCGGTTTCAAACCAAAATATATCATTAATTTAAAAAAAACAACACATCTTCTTTTTTGATAAAATATTTGTAGATTACTTCAGAACGATTGTTTATAATTAAATTTGATAATTTCATTTCATATAAATTTTAGCAGAGGGCAGTATTAATGGCTATAAAAGAGGGTGACAAAATACCTAGTGTTAATGTAAAAATTATGACTGACAAAGGTGTGTCAGATGTTTCTACGGAAGAACTTTTCGATAATAAAAAGGTAGTTTTATTTAGCGTTCCAGGAGCTTTTACACCAACATGTTCAGCGCAACATTTACCTGGTTTCATTGATCATGCTGATCAAATAAAAGAAAAAGGAGTTGAATCTATTATTTGTATGTCAGTTAATGACGCATTTGTAATGGATGCGTGGGGTAAAGACAGAGGCGCTGGCGACAAAGTATCAATGGTCGCTGACGGTAATGGAGATTTAGCAAAGGCTCTAGATTTAGAATTAGATGGAAAGGGTTTTGGTTTGGGTATACGAAGCCAAAGATTTTCTATGATTGTGGATAACGGTACCATTACTAGTCTGAATGTAGAAGACGGGGGTGGTTTTGAAGTAAGTAAGGCTGAAGTGATACTAGATCAGTTGGGCTAAGGTCGATTAGTTTAGAATGAGCAGGGACTACCTGCTCATTTTTTTAATCGATTCCCTTGCCAAAAAATCAGCTCTCTCGTTTCCTTTATTTCCAGAGTGACCTTTAACCCAAAACCATTCAATTTCTTTTTCATTGCAGAGTTCGTCTAGTATCTTCCAAAGATCGACATTTTTAACTGGTTTTTTTGATGCAGTAATCCAATTATTTTTTTTCCATTTATGGATCCACTCTTTAATTCCTGTCATTACATAATTAGAATCAGTAAAAATTTGTATTCTGCAATTTGGTTGAATAACCTTCAGTGATTCAATTACAGCTATTAGTTCCATTCTGTTATTGGTAGTATTTTTTTCGAATCCGCTTATTTCTTTTGAATTATTTTTTTCTAAAATTATTGCCCCCCATCCACCTGGTCCGGGATTTCCTGAGCATGCGCCATCAGTATATATTTGGATATAATCAGAGGACATAGTGATCAAAAGAACTAATATTTTTATGGTAAATAAGTTTGTTTAGATACTCAATTGGATTTTTAGTTTTAACAATTGCTCCGTCAACTTTATTTATTAAATCGTAAATCCTTGTTAGTAAAAAACGTAAAGCCGCTCCACGCAAAAGAATTGGAAATAACTCTTTTTCATTCTTTTCCAGTTTTCTTAATTTTTGATAGCCATTTATTAAGGATGACGATTTATTTTTGTCTAGTGCATTTTTTTCATCAAAACACCAGGCATTTAGAGTAATAGCAATATCGTATGCAAAAAAATCATTACAAGCAAAATAAAAATCTATTACTCCACTAATTTCATCATTTTGAAAAAAAACATTATCTGGAAAAAGATCTGCATGAATAATTCCGCTCGGTAAATTTTTAGGCCAATTATCAGATAAAAAAATTAATTCGTCATTAATTATATTAAATAAATTTTCATGAATTGAATTAATCTTATTATCAAATTGGTTTATTAAGTCATTCCAACCGAGCAAAGAGAGTTTGTTGTCTCTTTGCATCTTAAAATTTTTTGAACTTTCATGAACTACACTCAGAAAGTGTCCGGCTTTATAACAGTTATTGGATGAAGGATTATTTATAGATTCACCAGGAAGAAAGCTAAATAAAGCCGCTGGCTTTTCTTTTAAAATACTCGAGGCTAAACCTTTTTTATTACTTATAGGTTTAGGGCACGGAAAATTATTTTTTGCCAGATGAGAAAGTAAATTTATAAAAAATGGAAGATCCTTCTTTCTTACCCTTTTCTCATAAATTGTTAAAATAAAGTTATTATTTTTGGTATTTATGAAGTAATTAGTATTTTCTACACCTTCGGCAATGCCTTCCCAAGAAACTAAATGATTAATGTCATAGCTAGACAAAAAAATTGATAATTCTTCTTCTGATATTTTTGTATAAACTGCTATGTTATTATCCTGGTATTAAAGTTAAAAACCTCTGAAAAATCTATTAATATTATCATTTTTTAAAAATTTATCAAATTAATATTATTAAAAAAAATTATATCGTTTACTGATTAATTATTGTTTATATAATAGGATTATAATATTCTTTTTTAAAATTTTTGGCTTCTGTTAGGTAATTAATTATGAAATTTCTTTTTAAGAATTTGATATTCTTGGTTTTATCTTCACTAGTTGTTTTTTTTCTTTCGGGATGTGCCGCAAAAAAAAATCTTCCGTGTCCAAAGGTTGCAAAATTATCAGAAGCCTCCTCAATCACCTCTTTTTTTCCGGGGGAAGGAAGAGATATAATTGATATCGAAACAGAGACATTGGTCGGAAGTATTGTTAGAAATTGTTATTATGAAAAATCAAATGTTTTTGTCAAAACTAGAATTCAATTTAAATCTTCAAAAGGGCCAAAGACTAGTAAAGAAAAAGAAAACTTAAAATATTTTGTAGCTGTTTTAGATAAAGATGAAAAAATCATAGGCAGGGAAGTTTTTGATTTAATCATAAAATATCCTAAAAATTCAAAAAAAGCGCAAGTCTATGAAAGTTCTGAGCAGATTATCCCAATAAGGGCAGATTCAAGAGGTATAGATTACGTTATTCTAGTTGGTTTTCAACTAGAGCCTATTGACCTTATATATAATAGACAGCAAAGGAAAGAGGGAAAAATTAAGAGACTTCCATAGCTGAATTTACTTGCTGAAAATTATTTTAATCATTACAATAAAAAGATCAGGTGAATCTTGCGGGAGAGCCCGATAATATTGGCGCCGAAGGAGCAATTTCCCCGAAAACTCTCAGGCATATAGGACCGCAAGAGGATGAAACTCTGGAAAGAGGTTGATCTCAACCTCACCGAAGGTGCAGCGCAATTTAATTTGCTAAATCTCTTCAGGTTCCACGACAGAGGGGGAATAAATGTGATTTTCGCATTTTAGAGTCGTGGAGTTTATATGCAAGAAGATAAAAAAATAGATATTAGTCGAACAAAGTTATTTGAGTTGCATGCTACATATGGTGCAAGATTCATAGAATTTGCTGATTATCTTGTTCCCCTTGCCTATGGTAATGGGACAATAAAAGAAACCATATTTACCAGAGAAAGCTGTTCTTTTTTTGATGTTTCTCATATGGGGCAAATAGATTTAATAGGGAAAAATGCATCCCAAGAGATAGAAAAATTAATTCCTTCTAATATAACTAGTATAGATACAAATAAATCTATTTATTCTATGATTTTGAATGATAACGGTGGAATCATTGATGATTTAATTATCACAAAAAAGAATGATCGTATTTCACTAGTTGTGAACGCTTCTCGCAAAGGTAAAATTTTAGGCATCTTAGCATCCGAAATTTCTTCTGAAGTCTCTATAGAGCATAATGCTGAAAACTCACTGATTTCTATTCAAGGACCTAAAGCTTATCAAATATTAGAGCCATATTTTCAAGATATTAATAATTTAAAATTTATGAATGGTTATGAGTCTTTTTTTAATAAAAGTAAAATTTTCATTTCTCGAAGTGGCTATACTGGTGAAGATGGATTTGAAATTTCATTGCCTAATTCAATAGTTGAAGATTTGGTAGAATCATTGCTTGAGGACTCAAGAATCAGTTTGGCTGGTTTTGGAGCGAGAGATGTTTTGCGTATAGAAGCGGGTTTGTGCTTGTATGGTCAAGATATTAGTGAATCTATAACACCTCTAGAAGCAGGGCTTAATTGGGTAATAAGCAAGAAGAAGTTAGATGATTTATCGTTCTTAGGGTCTACAAAGTTAAAATCAAAAAAAGAGAAGGGGCTAGATTTATTTCGGGTAGGTATTAGTCTAAAAAATAAAGTTATCCCACGAAATAGCTCAAATATTAAAAATAAAGATAATAAAAAAATTGGATTTGTTACAAGTGGCTCATACTCGCCAAATATTTCGAAACCAATTTGTATGGGCTATATATCTCAATCTGAATTAAAAAATAAATCAGATTTAAATATCGAAGTTAGAGGGGAAGATTATAGTGCTTCTTTTGAAAGCCTTCCGTTTATCAGTCATAAATATAAAAAATAAGTATTTAATTTTTAATTAGAGGGATAAAAAATATGAAAGAAAAAAAATTCACAAAAGAGCATGAGTGGATACATCTTAAAGATAATGAAGCTTTTATAGGTATAACTGATCATGCTCAACAGCAATTAGGAGATGTTGTTTTTATTCAGCTTCCAGAAATTGGTTTCAAATGTATAGTAGGTGGTGAGGTGGCTGTTATTGAATCTGTTAAAGCAGCTAGTGAAATATATGCACCTATTTCTGGAACAGTTGTTGAGGTAAATGAAAAGCTTATTGATAATCCTGAGATAATTAATACTCATGCAGAAAAGGATGGATGGATATGGAAGATGTCTGTTGAAAACCCTAATGAGATGGAGGGTTTAATGGATAGTATTTCTTATTCTAAAATAATAAGTGAGAGTGCGTAATGCGTTATCTCCCCCATACTAATAAAATTAGAGAAGAAATGTTAAGTAAAATTGGAGTTAAGGGTATAGAAGAGCTTTTCAGTGACATACCTGAAAGGCATTACCTTAATGATAGCTTAGATATTCCTGAGCATAAAAGTGAAATTGAAGTTGAAAGAGAATTAAGGAATTTATCAGAAAAGAATATAACTGTTACTCATGCTAGTAATTTTATTGGTGCTGGAGCGTATTTTCATCATGTTCCTGCTGCGGTTGACCATATTATTCAAAGAAGTGAATTTTTGACTTCTTATACGCCTTATCAACCTGAGGTTAGTCAGGGAACATTACATTACTTATTTGAATTTCAAACTCAAATTAGCTTGTTAACAGGAATGGAAGTAGCAAATGCTTCTATGTATGATGGCGCAACCGCTTGTGCAGAAGCAATATTGATGTCTCAAAGATTAAATAATAAGAAAAAAATAATTTATTCAGGAAAGCTTCATCCTCATTATTTAGAAACAGCTAAAACTTATACAAAGTTTAATGAATCTCAAAATATTTTTTTATCTATAGATATAAACGATTGTGAAGAGAATTTTAGTGATTACATCGATAAAGAAACAAGTTGTGTTGTTGTTCAAAATCCAGATTTTTTTGGAAATGTTAAAGACTTTACTAATTTGTCTAAGGTATGTAGGGAAAATGGAGCTTTACTAATAATTGTAATTACCGAAATAGTTTCGTTAGGTGTTTTGAAATCCCCTGGATCTATGGGGGCGGATATTGTGGTTGGTGAAGGCCAGTCAATCGGTAACAGTCTTAATTTTGGAGGTCCATATGTTGGTTTTTTTGCTACTAAAAAGAAATATGTAAGACAAATGCCAGGAAGAATAGTAGGTCAAACTAGTGATAATTTGGGTTCACGGGGTTATGTATTGACCCTTTCAACAAGAGAGCAGCATATAAGAAGAGACAAAGCAACAAGCAACATATGTACTAATTCAGGCCTTTGTTCTCTTGCTTTTACAATACATATGTCCTTACTAGGAGAAAATGGTTTAAAAAAATTGTCTAGGTTAAATCACATAAAAGCAGTAAACTTATATGAAAGAATAAAGTCAATAAATGGTGTTTCTTTATTAAATAAAAATTTTTTTAACGAGTTTTCAATTTTACTTCCTTTTCCAGCTCAAGATTTAGTAGAAAATTTGCTAAGTAAAAAAATTCTTTGCGGTGTTCCTCTTTCTCGATTTTATCCCGATAGAAAAGAATTTAGTAATGTTCTAATTACAGCTGTTACAGAGATGGTGCAGGATAATGAAATTAACAATTTTGTAAGAGCAATTGAGGAGGAGTTAAGATGAACTCAAGATCTCGTGCGCATTCCTTCGACTTAGATAAAAGTAAAAGTAAAAGTAAAAGTTTCATTAAAGATAATGATGGTAAAAACTTCCAAAGCCTTATTTTTGAATTTGGTGACAAACATAAAAGTGGTGTCGATATTGAAGACTGTGATTTTTCTAAGAATCTTATTGGAGACGTTATAAGGGATGAAGACATAGGTTTGCCAGGTTTATCTGAGCCAGAAGTAATCAGACATTATGTAAATTTATCAAAAAAGAATTACTCTATTGATGAGGGAATATACCCTTTAGGTTCTTGTACTATGAAGCATAATCCAAGGTTAAACGAGAAGTTAGCAAGATTGGATGGTTTTGCAAACATTCACCCCTTACAACCATCAAATACTATTCAGGGGGCTTTGGAACTAATATTTAACCTTTCTAAAAGCCTATTAAGTATTACTGGCATGGATGCTGTAGCCTTATCTCCAGCTGCAGGTGCACAAGGAGAGTTATGTGGAATATTAGCTATAAAGCAAGCTTTAAAAGCAAAAGGAGAAAATAGAACAAAAATACTAGTTCCTGATTCAGCGCACGGTACTAATCCATCAACTGCGGCAATTTGTGGATATCAAATTGAATCTATTCCTAGCGATCCCTCAGGAAGGATAAATTTTTCAATACTTAAAAGTAAATTAAATAAAGATGTTGCTGCACTGATGTTAACCAATCCAAACACTTGTGGGCTTTTTGAAAATGATATATGTCAAATAGCAGATGAAATTCATAAAATAGGAGCTTATCTTTATTGTGATGGAGCGAACTTTAATGCCATCATAGGTAAAGTAAGACCAAAAGATTTAGGAATAGATGCAATGCATCTAAATTTGCATAAGACTTTTTCTACACCTCACGGAGGTGGAGGGCCTGGTTCGGGTCCAGTTGTTGTTTCTAATAGCTTGGCTCCTTATTTGCCTGTTCCAATTGTTCTAAAAGATGCTGCTGGAAGATATGAGATTGTAGAAGATATAAATGACTCAAATGTTAAGAATTCATTTGGAAGAATGAAAGCTTTCCACGGACAAATAGGAATGTATGTAAGAGCTTATTCGTATATTTTAAGTCACGGTTCAGATGGGTTAAGAAAAATTGCAGAGGATGCAGTATTAAATGCTAATTATATTCTTTCTGTTCTTAAGGAGCATTTATCCGTAAGATATGAAGGGCATTGCATGCATGAAGTTTTGTTTGATGATAACTTTCTTAAAGGCACTGATATATCAACTCTAGATTTTGCTAAGGCTATGATAGACTTAGGCCTTCACCCTATGACCATTTATTTTCCTCTTATAGTTAGTGGGGCTATGTTAACAGAACCCACAGAATCAGAGTCAAAGAAAGATCTGGATGATTTTTGCCAAAAACTAATTTTCCTAGCAGAACAGGCAAAAAATGGAAATAAAGATTTATTTAAATTAGCACCACAAAAGAGCCTTTTAAAAAGACTAGATGAAACAAGTGCGGCCAGAAATCTAGTTCTAACGTATGAAGGCTAATTTTCTAACCAATCAATAATTTTTTTTGCTTTAAAATCTAGGGTACTATTACTAGGGATGAGACACTCGTTTGCATTAGGAGAGAATTTGAAGGCTTCAGTTTTATATTTATTTAAAGGATCATCTTCGTCATAAATTAGCATAAGAGGTTGTTTAACTTTAGGAAGTTGCTCTCTTTTTGGGTATCTAAATGCTGCTCTGTAAGCGTGATGATATGAATCTATTGATTTTAAGACTTCCACAGCTGCATCATGTAGTTCTTCTGGGGATTGCATACCTTTTTTTCTTTGATTTTCTGAATTTTTTTTATACCAGGGGAAAAAAAAATTTTGGTCTCTAATAAAATGCCAAGCCCAATTGATTTGCATGCCCATCAGATCTGGTTTTATTTCAGGTGTATAGTTTTCAAGCATATCTTGTTTTTCATTTTCATTGTACATACCAATTCCATCAATAATAATTTTGCGGACTAATTTTGGATAATTTATTGCAAGATCCATAGCTATTGATCCACCAGTATGTGTGCCGTAAATATCAATTTCACTAATATTAAGCTCATGAAGTTGCTCGGCTAATGTTTTCGCGTAATAGCTTATATCTGGAATTTCAACTGAAGGTTTACATGAGTCCCCATTTCCTAATGTATCAGGCGCATAGAGAGATAATGAGCTATTAGTTTGTCTTAAAGACTGCATAAACTTCTTTAGACTAAGAGATGACGTTGGTGACGCATGAACAAGAACTAATGGTCTAGTTTTATTGTTTAATGGACCAGAATAGCGATAATGTACTTGACCTTCAGTAATTGTCACAAAGTTTCTTAAAATTTCAATCATAATAAAAGTTATAAATTTAGAGGTTTAAAAATTCTTTATTAATTTTCTTCGACGCGTCATTTAATAATTTATTATTATGTGAGTCGTCTAGTTTTTCTTTGATTATGTTTTGAGCAGAACTGATCGATAACTCAACTATAGATTCTGTAATGTCTTTAAGAGCTCTTTCTTGGGCTTGAGCAATTTTGTCTTCTGCTGTTTTCTTTCTTCTTTGCAAAAGTTCCTTATGTTTTTGAATTGAATATTTAATCTCATTTTCAGCGTCTGTTTTAGCCTTGTCTATAATTCCAGATATCTCTTTTTCTGAGTCTCTTTTTTTTCTTTGATAGTCAGCAAGAAGTGATTGAGCATCTTCCCTCAAATTCCTGGCTTCGTTTAATTCATTTTTGATATTCGCAGATCTTTCGTCCAGAGCGGCAGTAATTTTTGACCAACCAAGACGTATTATTAAAATGATAAAAAGAACAAAAGCTATAGCCACCCAAGTTTCTGCTTCACTAAAAATATGCATAAATACACCTACTGTTGAAGTTGTCTGTCTAATTCGGAATTGACCTCTTCTGATTTAGGATCAATATTGATTAGAGCTTTGGTAAGTTTTTTTACCAACTCAGAAGAAGCTGCTTTTATTTCAGATTTAGCCTTTTCTTTGGTTTCATTAATAGAATTCTCAGCCTCTTGAGTCTGTCGTTTTAAATGCATTTCGAATTCATCATCTAAAGTTGATATATCTTGTGCTATTTTTTGCTTTCCATCATCAGTTATTTTTTGGGCTGACAATTTTGCTTTATCTATTTCACTTTCATAACTTAGCAATACATTTTGCGCTTCTTCTCTTAATTTTTCTGCTTCTTGAAGGTCTGAAGCCATTCTATCTTGACGCTGTTCAAGTATATCAGCAATCTTTGGAAGTATCGCTCGAGACATTATCAAATATAGAATTATAAATGTTACAAACAGCCAAAAAATCTGTGGAATAAATGTAGCATAGTCTAGTTGAGGCATTCCTGGGTTATTTTTTTTATCAGCCGCTTGTGCAAGATATGGGAAAAAAACCATAAGAAGTGTTATACTAGCTCTTAAGTATATCATATTAAAAAACATTCAAATAATATGCTGTATATTCTAACCAAATAGTATTAGAAATGCTATAACCAGTGCAAAAAGCGCTATAGCTTCTGTTAGAGCAAAACCTAACAGAACGTTTCCAAACATTTTTGGTGCTGCCGATGGGTTTCTAATCCCTGCTGAGACATAATTTCCAAAAATTATTCCTATGCCAATACCAACACCTGCTAGACCGATAGTTGCTAATCCAGCTCCGATTTGTTTTGCTGCTTCTAGTTCCATTTTTTACTCCTTTAAATTGTTAAATGTATTAAAAATATAGCAAAAGATCAATGATGCAAATGCAAGGCATCATTCAAATATAAACAGGTTAATACTGCAAAAACATATGCCTGAAGACAAGCCACAATTAATTCAAGTCCATATAATGCAATAGTAACTACTAAAGGACCAATCCCAAGAAATCCAAGGGCAACAACGAAACCACCAAAAACCTTAAGAAGGGTATGTCCTGCCATCATATTTGCAAAGAGCCTAACACTTAAAGTTATAGGCCTTACTAAATAAGAAATTAATTCAATTATAATTAATAAGGGAGCAAGAGCGATAGGTATGCCTTGTGGGACAAAAAGTGTTAAAAATTTCGCCTTATGTTTAACTATACCTATTATTGTTACTCCAATAAAAACAACCATTGCTAAAGCAAATGTTACAATTATATGGCTTGTCACTGTAAAACTGTATGGAATTAAGCCAAGTACATTAGAAAATAAAATAAAAATGAAAAGAGTAAAAATGAATGGAAAGTAGGGTTTAGCATCTTGACTAGCGTTATCCCTCACCATATTTGCAATAAATTCGTATAGTAGTTCAGAAATAGATTGCATCCTGTTAGGGACAAGAGAGTTTCTTCTTATTCCTAGTGACAGAACAAGCGAGGACACAATAACTACTAGTACCATCCATAAAGATGAATTAGTGAATGAAACATCAACACTGCCAAAATGCATGGGAGCAATTGATTGAATTTCAAACTGCTTTAGTGGGCTTCCAGCTGCATTTGCCTGGTTAATAAATATATTAAAAAAACTCAATTATTCCTCTTTGTTCGCATATTATTCTTATTATTATTATTAATCATTTTTTTCTATGATCTTAATCACTTTAAAAACCGACTTCAATCCAGCTGCCACGCCTAATGTTAAAAAAATTAGGAAAAACCAAGGTTTACTGTCCAAAAATTTATCAACATACCAGCCTATAACACCACCAACAGCAACTGAAGCAACCATTTCAAGCGCAACTCTCATCCCTAGTCCAATAGATTTTGAATTAGGTTGATTGACAGTTTGCTCTTTTGTTTCTTTTTTGATCTTAGCTGATTTAATTCTATCATCTAGTTTTTTTAATCGATTGTCATTGTTTTGGTTCAAATCGTAAAAACCTAGTTTAAAAAAGAGTTAAATTAACCTCAAATGATCATAAAAAATTACACCCGAAGACTAATATTAGAAATTTAGTAAGTCAAGACACTAAATAATCATTAAAGCACTGAATTTAAATGGTTATTTGTTTTTTATATAGCTTCTTTCATATTTGAGGCGTCTTCAAGGTCAACTGATACTAGTTGAGATACACCTTTCTCCTCCATTGTCACACCATAAAGCTTATCCATTCTGGACATAGTTATTGTATTATGAGTGATAATTAGAAACCTTGTTTTTAAGGAATTAATTATTTTTTCTATTAAGTCACAAAATCTATGAACGTTTGTGTCATCTAACGGGGCGTCCACTTCATCAAGCACACAAATTGGTGCTGGGTTCGTTTTAAATACCGCAAATAGCAGGGCTAAAGCAGTTAGCGCTTGTTCTCCACCTGATAACAAAGACATTGATTGAAGTTTTTTACCTGGAGGGCATACCATTATCTCAAGACCTGCTTCGAGCGGATCGTCAGAGTCTACTAATTTAAGATGGGCTTTTCCTCCATTAAACAAAGTTTTAAAAAATTCTTTAAAATATTTATCCACAGATTCAAAAGATTGAATCATTTTTACTCTTCCTTCACGATTTAAATCTGAAATTCCTCTTCGTAATTTATATATTGCTCCATTCAAATCTTCTTTCTCATCATTAAGGAGGTTTAGTTGTTCAAGAGTTTCCTCAGATTCTATATCTGCTCGAAGATTAACAGGGCCCATACGTTCTCTTTCATTCTTAAGTCTCAAAATTTTATTCTCAATTTCTTCCGGTGAAGGCAATTGTTTGTTTTCGTGATACTCTGATTTTTTAAATGCTTCATATGGTTTACATTCAAGTTTTTCTTCAATCGCTCTTTCAATTGAAACTGTATTTTGAGTAGCTAATTCAACAGCTGATTGTTCTCTAACTCTTTCTTCTCTTGAAGAAGATAATTGCATTTGCGCTTCTTTTGAAATTTTATCAGCTTGACTTAGTTTTGTTTCTGCACTCAATAGTGCATCACTAGTCTCGTCTTTAATTTTTTTTGCATCTTCGATATTATTAAGTAATTGCTGACGAACATTTGAAATTATTTGAGGTTTTGTTTGGAGTTCTTGTATTTCACCTGTTATGGTATGCTTTTTTTCATTTAGCTCCGTTAGATAATTGTTAACATCAGAGATCTTCTTGTTCAATGATACAAAATCAACTTCAATTTGATTTATTCTAACTTCATTTGACTTTAACTCATGGTCCATTTTTATTTGTTCATTTTCTAAATTACGTATGGTTTCTTTTGAGTTTTTTAAAACTAATTGTAGATTGCCCAAACTGCTATTTTCTTTATTTTCATCATTATTATTAATATTCGTTTCTTTATTCATTCCAACAACTAAATTTGTTTTATCTATTTTTTCATTTAGTAATTGTTTTAAATTGTTTAAATCAGTTTTACCCTCAAGAAATTCTGATTGATATAAATTAATAACTTCCCTATTTTTTTCTATTTGATCTATTATTAAACCTACATTGTTTTGAGCCTTCTCTTCATTCAAGTGTGCGGAATGAGTAAGTTTTTCTGTTTCAGTAAAAAAGCTTTCTTTCTCCTTGAGCTCTTCTTGGTAATTAAATAATTCACTTTTAAGTTTTTTTAATTTATTTAATTGATTGAGTCTATCCGCAGAAGAGATTTTTGACTTATCTGATGAAACAAAACCGTCCCAACGCCACATAAAGCCATCCTTGTTAACAATTCTCTGTCCTTGTTTTAATTTATGAATATAACTGTTACCATCTAAGCTGTTTACCAGACCTATTTGGGAAAGTCTTCGTTTAAGAATATCAGGACCATCAACATAGTTCTCCAATGGCTCTACCCCATCAGGAAGGCTAGTTCTCATTTCATAAATTGGCATTTTTAGCCAAAAAGCTGTAGCTCCTTCATCAGTTGCGGCATTTAGATCATCGCCGAGTGCTGCGCCTAATGCTTTTTCATATCCTGGAACGACTGAAACGGAATCAATTAATTTTGGCCATAAATCATCCTCATTAATGTTTAAAAATTCAGAAAGAGTATTAACTTCGGCGTCTAGTGCTGTAACTCTAGACTCTATTTTTGCAAGATCGTCTCTGGCCTTTTGTCTTGCGGCAAAAGCTTTTGTCCTTTCTTCGCTAGCTTTAAGCGCTTCGTTTCTTGCAAACGAAACTTTTTCAGACAATTGTTCATTAATTACAGAAGTGATTTCTTGCGAAATTTTTTGTAATTGATTTTCAGCATTTTGTTGTTGGGTATTTAAATCTAATATTTTGTTTTGAATTTCTTCCTTTTTAATTTTTTCGTGAGTTTTGATATTAATAATATTTTCTTTTTCTTTTTGAAGGTTGTCTCTGGTTTCTCTATATTCTTTTAAATTTTTTTCTTCTCTGGAAATTTCATTGTCTAATTCATTAAGTCTAATGGCATTTCTTTCCAGATCAATTTCATCCCTTTGCTCCTGATCTGCCAATTTATCTTTTTCGATTGATAATCTTTGTAGGGTTGCAGCAGCCTCCGTTGCTTTTTGTCTAAGATTCGGAATAATTTCTGATAGTTCCTCAAAATCCTTTGTCTTTTCGGCTGCATCAGCCGTTAAAGATGAGACCTTATTATTTAATGAAGAAAAAGCAGATTCTGCTTCCTGGAGTTTATTTTTTGCTTCAACCCAATTGAGGTGTAAAATTAAAGCTTCTGCTTTCCTTATGTGACCAGAAATATTTTTATATCTATTAGCTTGTCTTGATTGCCTTTTTAGGCTTTTTATTTGTGTATCAAGAGTTTCTAAAACATCTTCAACTCTTGATAAGTTTGTTTCTGCTGCTTTTAATTTCAACTCTGCTTCGTGCTTTCTCGAATGGAGTCCCTTAATTCCCGCAGCCTCTTCTAGAATTGATCTTCTCTCTTGTGGTTTAGAATTAATAATGGCGCCTATCTTGCCTTGCCCAACTAAAGCTGTAGATTGAGAGCCTATATTCTCATCTGCAAATAAAAGCTGTAGATCTCGGGCTCTAACATCTTTTCCATTGATCAAATATCTTGACCCAATTTCTCTTTCTATCCTTCTTGAGACGACTAGTTCATCTAATTCGGAGTAGTGTAAAGAAGAGTCTTTGTCTTCATTATTTAAAAAAAGTTGAACCTCAGCCAGATTCCTGGAGGGTCTTTTATCAGTTCCATTAAAAATGACGTCATCCATTTCAGAACCACGTATTCTTTTAGCGGATGCCTCACCCATAACCCATTTAAAAGCTTCTACAATATTTGATTTTCCACAACCATTTGGTCCTACAATACCTGTAGTTCCCTTTGAAATTTGAAGCTCTGTTGGGTCTACAAAAGATTTAAATCCAGTCAATCTAATTCTTGAAAAGTCCATTTTTTAAAATTACCTAGTTTATTTCTTTATTAATTTGTCTACAATTTTTTTAAAATTTTCTTCATCAAGGCCGCCAGAGAACTTTTTACCATTTATAATAAGTGTCGGAGTGCTGTTTATGTTAAATTGCTCTTCACCAATCTTTCTTGACATTAAAACTTTATTGCCAAGTTCTTTATTGCCAAGGCACTTGTTAAATTCGTTTTTATCTATACCGGCGATTGCCGATATTTTTTGAAGTTGTTCTATAGGATCCTTTGCAGAAATAAGAGACTTTTGTTGTTCAAAAAGAAATTTTACAAACCCAAAATATTTTTCATTATTTCCATTAGCAATGCAATGGCTAATCATGGAGGCTCTGTAAGCAACTCCATCCAAAGGAAAGTCCCTTATAATTAGTTTTACTTTAGAAGTTTTGATATAGTTTTCAATAATGTAGGGAAGGGTTTCATTGTGGAAATCGGCGCAATGTGAGCATGTTAAAGACATGTATTCAATCACTTCAACTGGCGCATTGGTAGAGCCAAATATAACTCCATCATTTTGGGGATTTGCGCTTGATTTAATCGCTATGAGCATAGCTATTGTAATTGATAGAACTTTAACCATATTTTGTAACATATTATATCTCCTGAACCATATTTTGATTATACGAATGCTTTATGAAAGGCACAAGAGCAAGAGTGATTTAAGGGAAGAGTATTTAAAATTTATTTATAAATTAATGCTAAAAACAATTTATTTTTCATCGTTTTTTGTTAAAGCTGCTGAGCCTAGTTTCCTCAAAGCTTCAGAAAGCTCACTGGACTTAAGATTTTTTGTTTTTTTTATCAAAAACTGATCATTTATTGAGTATTTTTCTCTTTTTTCTAACGACTTTTTTTCTCTTTTATGAAAGATAGGGGACTGTATTAAGGAGATGCTTCCTATAGCTTTATATCCAAGAAAGGTATTGATTCTCTCAAGTAGTTTGTCTTGTAAGTGTTGTAATTCAAGAGCAAAAGAAGGGTCTGTTCTTATAATTAAATTGCCGGGGACATTTTCTTTTGAAAATTTATTGTATGTAATTTTACTAGGTATAGTGCGGTTACTAATAGTTTGACCAACAATTATATTCCATTTAATTGCAATTTCTTTAAATAACAGGGGATGCTCTTTTAATGCATTTTTTGAAACTTTTTCAACTAATTTACTTAGTTTTTTTATTTTTTTCATAAAAGACCTGCAAAATTTTATTTGATTGAAATAAATAGATTAGTCTTTAGATTTGTTTTTGTTAAGTAGGTTTCAAAAAGAAATTAGATAATAGGTATATAATTGATAAATAGTAACAAAATATTAAATACCCAGGAGATTTCTAGGTCTGTATTGTTATGGTATGATCAAAATAAAAGGGAATTTCCGTGGAGAAGTGATAATGGTTCTATAAAAAATCCTTATTTTATTTGGATTAGTGAAGTGATGTTACAACAAACAACAGTAAGTACGGTTATACCTCGTTTTAATTCATTTATAAAAAGGTGGCCCAATATTTTGAAATTGAGTAATGCTTCTTTAGATGAAGTTCTAAACGAATGGCAAGGTTTGGGCTATTATTCTAGGGCGCATAATATTCATAAAACATCCAAGATAATTATTAATGATTATGAAGGAAAATTCCCTAGGGCTTTGTCTGACTTAAAAAATCTTCCTGGTATTGGTGAGTATACAGCAGGGGCAATAGCTTCAATTGCTTTTTCAAAGCCTGTATTGCCTATAGATGTAAATGTGCAGAGAGTTTTGGCAAGATTAAATGGAATTGTTATAACAAAGAAAAATTCAAAATCTAAAATTAAAAAGATAGCAAATTCTTTTTGTGAAATAAATAGGCCGGGAGATGTTACGCAAGCATTTATGGACATAGGTTCTATTCTTTGTAAGCCAAATGTTCCTCACTGTGATCCTTGTCCTATAAATAAAAACTGTTTCGCATTTCAAAATAAAATTACTGACAAAGTTCCTGGAAAAGAAATTAAAAAAAAGAAGTCATGCAAATATGCAGTAGTTTTTTTTGCACTTAATAAAAATATGCAAATTTTCTCAAGAAAAAGAACTGATAAGAATTTATTTAAAGGGATGATGGAGTTGCCTTCAACTCCTTTTTTGGAGGAAGATTGGTCTGATCGTTCAGCATTTAATTATAAGCCATTCAAAAGTAACTGGGTAGATACAAACTTAAAGGTTAAGCATTCTCTAAGTCATTTTGATATATCGCTTAGAGTTTTTTTTGCTAGGTCAAATAATCAAAATAAGGGTCGTTGGGTGGATTTAGATAAAATCGATAAAGAGACGTTTCCTGTTCTTTTTAAAAAAGTGATAAATACAGTTTTAGAAAAATATTTACATGTGTAGAATTAGAATTTTTCTTTTCTAAATTTTTCTCTAAAAAAATCAAGCGAAACAAGGCGGCTATCTTCATAGTAATGCCAAAATTTCCATCCATTACAAGCTGCTGCGCCTTGAATAGTAGCTCCTACGCTATGGATAGATCCTGAAATTTGGTTATCTTGGTTTGTTGTTACCAAACTCCCGTCTACTCTGATTTTAGCAAAAAACTTTCTTTTTTTATCAAAAATTATATTGCCAGGTTTCAAATAGCCTGCCTCAAGAAGAGTGCCTATTGGGATTCTTTTTTTAGATTTTTGAGATGATGTTAGTTTAATGCTTTCCTGGTCGAGGGGCGAGACATTTGAAAGCCTTTTTCTGCTTATCAAAACATAATTTATATTCTTTTCAATTCCAATAAAACGCCTTTTAAGTTTTTTGGCTACTGATGCTGTTGTTCCTGATCCTGAAAATGGATCAAGGATTATGTCGTTTTCTTTTGAAGAGGATAGTATAACTCTGGATAATAAAGCCTCTGGTTTTTGAGTAGAATGTGCTTTTTTCCCATCAACTTTTATCCTTTCACTTCCTCTACAAATTGGGATGGACCAGTCAGATCTCATTTGAAGGTCTTCGTTAAATGATTTCATGGCATTATAGTTAAAGTTATAATTTTTTCTGTTTTTTTCTTTTGTGCACCAAATTAAGGTTTCGTGGGCGTTAGTGAATCTTCTTCCTCTAAAGTTTGGCATGGGGTTTGTTTTCACCCATATGATATCATTTAGAAACCAGAATCCTAGATTTTGCAGTATGGACCCAATCCTGAAGATATTATGGTATGAGCCTATAACCCAGAGAGTTCCTTTATCGCTTAAGACCCTTTTGGATTCTTTTAGCCAGCGAATAGTGAACTTGTCGTATTCCTCAAAGGAATTAAACTTGTCCCACTCATCACTCACACCATCCACTAAAGTACTGTTTGGTCTCAATAAAGAATTTTGCAACTGTAAATTGTATGGTGGATCAGCAAAAACAAGGTCTACCGAATTTGCAGGTATATTTTTCATAACCTCGATGCAGTCACCTGGTATAATTTGATTTAAATAAAAGTCTTTGTTTATTTCTTTCATATTTGACCTAATTCTTTAGTTATCATTTATCAGGTTTTTAATTTCGTCAAGACACAAGATATTGTGTATTTTTTTTATACTTATACAGGAAAAGCTATATTTTTTTTATAGGTTTAAAAGTTAATCTGTGATGAGGCGAAGGTCCAAAAATTGTTAATCCTAGACGATGTCTTTTAGTAGGGTATCCAAAATTTTTATTCCAATCATAATGTGGGTATTTCAGGTGTAATAAACTTAGATGCCTGTCCCTAGAAACTTTTGCCAGAATTGAAGCTGCAGCAATAGATAAGGATTTGGTGTCTCCTTTTACGATTGATGAAACTTTACAGGGTAATCTGGGAGACACATTGCCATCAACTATAGCGTTTTTTGGTAATCTTGATAATTTCCAAGAAAGAATAATATATGACCTTCTCATTGCTAATAATGTTGCATTAAGTATATTTAGTCTGTCTATTTCATTCTCGGAGGCCATTGATATTCCAAAATAACTTGTTTGGGTTATTTTTTGATAGAGCGCTTCTCTTTTTTTAGCATTTAAGGATTTGGAGTCGTCGATATTTAAAGGTATATTTTTTTTTTCTAAAATTACGGATGCTGCAAAAACAGGCCCTGCTAGAGGACCCCTTCCTGCCTCATCAATTCCCACAACCTCTCCTTGAAAGCTGTTTTCAATTTCGTAATTTGGCTTTATTCTCATTGTTACTTATATTTTTACATACTAAAAAAGGAATTCCTAAATAGACATAAAATAATGGAAGAATTAAATATTATAATACCCACATTGGAATCTGCATTAACATTATCAAAAACAATAGAATGCTTAAAGGGAAACTTCAATCTGTATATAGTGGATGGAAGTTCCCTCGATGAGACTGTCAATGTGGCAAAAAAATACAAGGCTGAAATTTTGATTACTAAGGCTAATAGAGGGTTACAGCTTTCAAAAGGTGGGGAAAAAATTAAAGATGGATGGATGTTATTTCTTCATTCCGATACTGTTCTAGTTGAAGGTGCTTTTAGTGAAATTGAACGATTTATTAAAAGTAATGATGCGAGAAATAAGGTTGGGTATTTTTCTTTAAAATTCGATGATGAGAGTGTATTTGCTAAAATTGTTCAATTTGCAGTAAATTTGAGATGTAAATTTTTCTCGCTTCCTTATGGAGATCAAGGTTTGTTAATTCATAAAAGTTATTATGATATGATTGGAGGTTTTAATCCGTTGCCAATAATGGAAGATGTTGATTTAATTTCTAGAATAAATAATAAAAATATTTCTCTGATACCCTCAACAGCAATAACTTCATCTAAAAAATATAAAAAAAATGGTTATATCTTTAGAGTTGTAAAGAATGTTACTTGTTTGATATTATTTAAAATCAACATTCCGATAAAGTATATAAAGTTTATCTATGACATATAAAAATCATTTGATAGTTTTTTCAAAAACACCAGCATATGGGGCGGTAAAAAAGAGACTTGCGTCAGAGGTTGGAATGATGGATGCATTTATGATTTATAATAAATTATTATTTAAAAATCTGCGAAGTTTAAGTGCTGATCCTAGGTGGGAATGCTGGCTTGCTTTAACAGAGAAAAATGCAAAAATACGAAAAAATTTTAAAAAAAAATATTATCAAATTTACCAAGGAAAGGGAGATCTAGGCCAAAAGATGAAGAATTGTCTATTGTCAGTCCCTTCTGGAAATGTTGTATTAATTGGCGCTGATATCCCAAATTTATCAAGAAAAGAAATTGCACTAGCATTTAATAAACTCAAATTCAATGATTTAGTTTTTGGTCCGGCGAATGATGGAGGTTTTTGGTTAATAGGAGTGAAAGGAAGCTTTCAAAAAAGATTAAAAAATACTTATGGTCTATTTGATTCTGTTAGATGGTCATCAGAATATACTTTAATAGATACATTTAAAAATATAAAAAATAAAAAAATTTTTAAGATAAAATCATTAAATGATATTGATACCCAAGAAGATTTCATCAAAGAGAAATTAAACTTAAATAATTTTTTTTAATCAAGCCTCGGTATTAATTCTATAAAATTACAAGGTTTATGTCGATTATCAAGTTGGAATTTGAGTATTTCATCCCACGCGTCTTTACAAGCGCTAGGTGATCCAGGGACAGCAAAGATATAAGTTCTTTTTTTTATCCCTGCTATTGCTCTTGATTGAATAGTTGAAGTTCCTATTTTTTTATAGCTAATATATCTAAAGAGCTCACCAAATCCATCAATAATTTTTTCAGAAATTCTTCTAACTGACTCAGGGGTCACGTCTCTACTTGTTATACCCGTTCCCCCTGTGGTTATAATAATATTTACATTTGGATCATCTATCCATTTGTTCAAAGTTTGAATAATCAGTTCTAGTTGGTCTAAAACTATGGACCTATCATATAATTTGTGGCCACTTTTTATTAATCTACTGACCAATAAATCTCCGGACTCATCATTTTTTTCTATTCTGGTATCAGAAATAGTTAGTATGCTTATATTGCATGGTTTGAATTTAATAGTCTCATCAATAGGCAATATTTTTCTCCTGTTCTTTTTGATATTTATATTTTTTAACCATTAATCTAAGCTAATGTACTCTGGCCACTTGCCTTCAATAACATGCGATAAAGAGGGTTTTTTCTGATCAAATCGCATTCTATAAATCCAAAAATTCGTCAAAACTCTTTCAATAAATATTCTAGTTTCTCGTGCTGGAATACTTTCAATAAACAAAAAGGGGTCATTTTTATAGGGGAATCTCATTAGCCATTTATTTATATTACTTGGGCCAGCGTTGTAGGCCGCAGTAATAAGAAAAAGATTATTTTCAAATTTTTTATTTTGCATAAGTATTCTAATATATCTTTGCCCGAGATCCAAGTTTAAATTTGGCTCATGAAGTCTGTATTTTTTATTAATTCTGAGGCTTCTATCTTTTGCAATAAAGCTGGCAGTTCGAGGCATTAGTTGCATCAGACCTCTGGCACCAGCATGACTTTTTGCGTTTGCATTAAATCTGGATTCTTGACGTATAAATGCAAAAATAAGAGCTTTATCTAAAATAAATTTACTTGTATGCTCCCAATCTGGCTCAGGGAATGCAGATGTGTCAAAATGTTTATTATTAGTGTCTAAGTTCTCAATTGCTAATTTAATTGTAGTATATGGAAGATTTAACTCATTTGTTAATCTAATTAGTGCATCTGATTGATTTTTATTAGCAGAGCTTGATATATAAAATGCCTCTTTGTCGGCTAGGAAATGTTCACCAATTTCATGAAGAGCTATGATTCTTTTTATAGCATTATATTCTTTTAAAAGAAGATAGTTTTTTTTCTCAAATTTTAGTCTCTCTTTGGATATAGAAATTTCTTTGCCTAAAAATGCTTTGCAAATAATGCCGTAAAATGTTCTATCATATTTTGATCCCTCTTTAAGCCAGTATATAAAATCATTATAGTCCTTAGTTTTTAAACTAGCTCTTGATGCCCAAAATGCAGCTGAAGAAATGATCCAAGGTGTAATTTTATTTGAATTAGCAAGTTTTGAAAAATGGTGCTTAGATTCATTATATTTCTCTAACCTCCATGCTGATAGACCTGCGATCCAATCTGCATAAGGTATTTTTTCTCTTGATCTTTCTGCAGCTATAGATGATAGCTCAAAAGCCTTTTTATCGTTATCTCCCCTATAATACCATTGCTCAGATATATTAAAAAATAGCAAATCTTTTTGATATTCATTTAGAACTCCATTGCGTAAATTTTTTATATCAGCTTCTGATTTTGTTAAAATTTCTTTTTTGATTTGAGATTTTATTTTTGTATAAATCTTTTTAGATTTTCTATTAATGTAATAATTTTTATTGCTTTTAGTTTTTTGCACGAAGGCTTGTGGTTTTGTCTTATTTATAAAGCTAGCTCTTTTAGGCCTTATTGGGTAACTATGATTTGCAGGACGTCTTTTTTTTGCAAGGTTATAAACTCTATTAGCCCCTGGATGGTCACTATATTTTTTTAGCCAGTTAGATAACTCTATATAACTGGATCTATAAGCTGTTGGGTGCATATATTTCTGAAATAATACGTGCCCCATTAGTATATTATTTTCCAGAGTATTTATTATTTTTTGCGATTGATTCCACTTTCCAAGTCCTTGAAAATGGAAAATATTTTGGTATTTCTCAATGTCATTTTTCGACAAAACTCCAAATGTTTTATTCATAGTTGAGTATTTATATTCTTTGAATGCTGGTTTATGTAAAGGAATTTTCATAGATTTTGCGTACAAAGAACTTGAGCTAACAATAATAAAGCAAATTAAAATCAATATATTTTTTGAGAAGGGCATAATTTATTAATTTGTTTCAAACTGTTGTTTTATGGTATTTTTTTTGGTCATAAGTTTTATAAATTAAATTAAATTGATTAATTTATTTTTTATTTCTAAAAGATCAGCCCATGCCTGTTTTTTTTGACTGGGTTGTCTTAACAAATAAGCAGGATGGTACATAGGCATAACATCAATTTTATTATATTTGTGCCATTTTCCTCGTAGTTTAGTTATGCCCTCCTCTAAATTCAGAATAGCAGATGCAGCCGTTCCTCCTAATAGTATAACAATCTTAGGGTCAATTAAATCAATATGTTTAAGCAAATATGGTAAAAAAACTTCAATCTCACTTGGGGTCGGTTTCCTATTTGCTGGAGGCCTCCAAGGCAACACATTAGTGACATATACCTCACTCCTGCTTATTTCGATAGAATGAAGCATTTTATCTAGTAATTTTCCTGCTGCTCCTACAAATGGCATACCTAGATCATCTTCTTCTGAACCAGGAGCTTCCCCAATGACCATTATGTCGCCATTCTCATTACCTGATCCAAAAACCATATTTTTTGCAGTTTTTTTTATATTAAAGGTCTCTATACGACTGATTAAATTTTTAAGGTCAGATAAATTGTTGCAGTTTTCAATGACTTGCTTAGTATTTTGCGCTTTAGTGGCGTTAGTAGTATTTTTCTCGTCTTGTTGATTTTGCGCTATATTTTGGCTTGTTAAGTCGCTTAAAGTTAGATCTTGAGGTTTTTCGTCAATTAAAGAGTATGCTCCTGCTTCAAGGTGCCACTCTAATAGAGATATTTTTTGATCTTTTTCCATAAGATTTTTATCTTATCATACTGTTTGATTGATTTTCTAGTTTGGATATTTATATAAGTGTATAATAAAAGAAAATATAAATTAGCTGAGGGTAAGTTTTAATGGCTGAGTTAAATACAGGTGTTACTGAACGTGAAACAATGGAATATGATGTTGTTATTATTGGAGGAGGTCCGTCAGGTCTATGCTCAGCAATTAAGTTAAAACAATTATCGATTAAAAACGGACATGAATTATCTGTTTGTGTTGTTGAAAAAGGAGCAGAGATTGGCGCGCATATTCTGTCCGGAGCGGTAATAGATCCTAAAGCTTTTATTGAGTTGTTCCCTAAAGTTAATTTAAAGGATACACCATTAAAGACTAAAGTGAAAAATGATAGATTTATATTTTTAACTTCAAAAAAATCTTTTGGTCTTCCTAATTTTCTTCTTCCTCCATTAATGCGTAATCATGGGAACTATATTACGAGTTTAGGTAATTTATGCAGGTGGCTATCAGAGGAGGCAGAAAAGTTAGGTGTTGAAATTTTTCCTGGTTTTTCAGTTTCTGATGCTGTGTTTGATGATGATGGGTCAGTGATTGGTGTAGTTACCGGGGATATGGGTGTATCCAAAAATGATGAAAAAAAAGGGAGTTATGAGCCTGGAGTAGCTCTTTTATCGAAATACATAATTGTAGCGGAAGGGGCTAGAGGGTCTCTTTCTAAAAAATTAATAAATAAATTTTCATTAGATAAACATAGTGATAAGCCCAAATTTGGTTTAGGTTTGAAAGAACTTTGGGAGATTGATCCTTCAATGCATGAGCTTGGAAAGGTTGATCATTTTGTTGGTTGGCCACTTGATGATAAAACTGGTGGAGGTGGTTTTATGTATCATTTTGAAGATAACCAATTATCTGTTGGTTTTGTTGTGCATTTAAATTACGAAAATCCTCATATCTCACCTTTTGAAGAATTTCAAAAATTCAAAACTCATCCTAAAATTTCATCAATTTTACAAGGTGGAAAAAGGATTTCATACGGAGCCAGAGTAATTTCAGAGGGTGGAATTCAATCAATTCCAAAAATGACCTTTCCTGGTGGGGTTTTAGTTGGATGTTCAGCAGGTCAGGTTAATGTTCCTAGGATAAAAGGAACCCATAATGCTATGAAAAGTGGTATAATGGCTGCTGAAACTATATTTAAAAGTATTAAGAATAATGAAAGTTCGCTTAATGAATATCAAGGTCTATGGGAAGAATCATGGATTTATTCTGATCTTTTCTTAGTTAGAAATGCTAAGCCTCTATTAGCAAAATTTGGAACATTTTTGGGTGGTTTTTTTGGTGTAATTGATATGTGGTTAAGCACGATGGGTGTGAATTTAGGGACACTCAAACACAACAAAGCCGATCATGAGACTCTAAAGCCCTTTTCAGAATTTAATCCTCCTAAATATCCTAAGCCTGATGGCAAAATAACTTTTGATCGTCTTTCGTCAGTTTTTTTATCAAATACTAATCATGAAGAAGATCAGCCAATTCATCTTAAACTTGAAGACCCAGAAATACCTATCCGAAATAATTTGCCAAAATATAATGAGCCGTCACAATTATATTGTCCAGCTGGTGTCTACGAGGTTATTGATGATGAAGGTGAGGAGCCCAAATTCGTGATAAATGCACAAAATTGTATACATTGTAAAACTTGTGATATTAAGGACCCCGAGCAGAATATTACATGGTGTGTTCCCGAGGGTGGTGGTGGCCCAAACTATCCAAATATGTAGGCTTCATCTGCAAAAAAAATTAGTTTAAGAGAAAACTATGGATATAATTTATTTATTGAAAAACTTTATTAAAACTGGACCTTATTTTGTCTTCTTTTTAATTATTTATTTTTCTTTTGATGTTAAATCTAAAGAATTGAATACAAATAATTCTTTGGATGATTTTAAATCAAATTACGGAGATTATTTAGCAGGCTCATATGCTGTTCAGTTAGGTGATGCAGAAAATGCATCTCGTTTCTATAAAAAGATTATAATCAATAATCCTGAGAATTTTGATTTAAAAATTACAACAATTAAGCTGCTTTTAATTTCAGGCTCAATCAATGAAGCCAAAGAAATTCTTTATTCAATTAAAAAAGATGAACTGAACTTAACAAACTACGAAATAATTAAAATATTTTCTATTGTTATCGATGCTAAAGAAAAAAAATATGAAACTGCTATAAAAAAACTGGCAAATATATCTGAAGAGGGATTAGGTCAATTTTTAAAACCAATATTATTTTCTTGGCTTTATACTAGTCAAGGCAAAGAAAAAAAACTTATTAATTCGATTGAAAAATTGGATGAGAGTAGCAAATTTGTAGCTTTCAATAAGTATCATAAAGCATTGATTTATGACCTTATAGACCACGATGAAACAATAAATTGTTATAAGGAATTAGTGGAGAATGATGAGACACGTTCTATTAGAGCTGTTCAAGCTTACGCACTTTTTTTGAGAAGAATTGGAAAACAGAAAAAAAGTGAAGAAGTCCTCAATAACTACCTCAACCTTAATTCAACTAACCCAATTTTACAGCAAGCGCGTCACAATTACTTCTCAAAAAAATTAAAAAGGAACGTATCAAATACTAACCAAGGTTTAGCTGAGGTTTTTTATGCAACTGCAAAAGCATTATCAGATACTGAAGATTTTGAATTAAGTGTTATATTTACAAGGTTTGCCCTTATTTTGAGACCTGGATCAAATATCACAAATATTTTGCTCAATGAAATATTGGAACAAAAGGGAAAATGGAATTTAGCTATTACACCTCTAAAGAGAATTGAGTCAGATACTCCTCTTGGTGAGTATTCTATAATTAAAATTTCTAGGAATTTAAATAGGTTGTCTAGGTTAGATGAGGCCTTTGATGTTTTAAATGAATACATTAAGAAAAACCCTGGGACCGTAGACGTATATGAAGCTCTTGGTGACTTGTATAGATCAAAAAAAATGTGGCTCAAAGCCGCTGAAAATTACATTATAGCTGTAAATAAGAAGAAAACTTTATATGAAAGTGACTGGAAAACATTTTATTCTTTAGGAATATCATTTGAGAGAGCAAAAAAATGGAATAAAGCAGAGCCGAATTTCAAAAAAGCACTTGAATTAAAACCTGATCAACCATTGGTAATGAATTACTTAGCTTATTCTTGGGTTGATCAAGGTAAAAACCTAGATGCTGCTCTTGATATGATAAGAAAAGCTGTGTCACTTCGGCCAAGAGATGGTTATATAGTTGATAGTCTTGGTTGGGCATTTTACCGCTTGGGCGATTTTGATGAAGCGGTCAAAAATTTAGAGAGAGCTGTGATGCTTGAGCCAGAAGATGCAGTAATTAATGAGCATTTGGGTGATGCTTATTGGAGGGTTGGAAGATTTAAAGAAGCAAAATATCAATGGATGAGAGCTCTAGAATTTGGGCCTGAAAAAGAGATAATACCAAAAATTAAAATGCGTATAGAAAAAGGTTTAAACAAAATTTAGATCAAGAAATTTTGAATAATAAATTTTACTGAAAATAAGCTTAAATGAAAAGAAGTCCTATTGATGAAAAGTTTCATAATACATGCTCCAGCTAAGGTAAATCTTTTTTTGCACATTATATCAAAAAAAACGAACTTACATCATGAGATAGAGAGCCTGGTTGTTTTTACTAATTTTTGCGATAAAATTTATTTTGAGGAAAATGACACTTTAGAAATACACTTTAAAGGTCCTATGTTAAACGATTTGCCAGGGTTAGAAGATAATATTATTTATAAAGCGGCTTTGATACTTATGAAAAAACATAATATTAAAAGTGGCGCTAAAATTCTTGTAGAAAAAAAAATACCAGTTGCAGCTGGTTTGGGTGGTGGTTCTAGTAATGCGGTGGCTGTTATTAGAGGGCTTTCAAAACTTTGGGGTATAGATGTGAATGAAAACGATATTTTAAATCATTTTTTATGTCTAGGAACAGATATACCTGTTTGTTTTAGAAATGAAACCTCCCTTGTTAAGGGAATAGGTGACATATGTGTTTCAGTAAATAATTTTCCTAATTATTTTCTATTACTTGTCAATCCAAAGAAAAAACTAGAAACTAAAAAAGTGTATTCAACCGTTGATTTGTCTTCTTGTTATAGAAATGAAATTGAATTAACAAAAATAAATCAACAAGTAAATGATTTTAGAAATGATCTTTGCCCATCTGCAAAAAAAATAGTTCCAGATATTGGTTTAATCATTAAAGAATTGAAAAGTTCTCCAGGTTGTATTTTTGCAAGGTTAAGTGGGAGTGGACCAACATGTTTTGGAGTGTTTGATACTAAAGAAAATTCAGAGAAAGCAAGTAAAAATATAAATAAAAATTTTGACTGGTGGACTATGCCGACTTATATTAATGGTTAATATGAAAAAAATTTTATTTATATTTTTTTTTATTTCTAGTGTAGGTTGTTCACCCATCCCTAAGTATTCTGATATTGAGCTTACTTGGAATAAAGCTTTGATTTACTTTCCTGAAAATGTATATGACATTTATAATCAAAGCTTAAGAATAGAAGAAATAGAAGCTTATAAATTAAGGCCAAATAATAAGGCTCCATTAATTATATACTTACATGGTTGCACCGGATTGGGAGAAAATAGAATTTTGAAAGAGCTGTCAAAAACGGGCTTTATAGTTGTAGCTCCAGATAGTTTTGCTAGGAACTTTAGGCCGATGCAGTGTAACCCGCATACAAAAAAAGGTGGTAAAAACCTATTTATTTATGATTTTAGATCTGCTGAACTAACATTTGCATTAGAAAAAATATCTAAAATACCCTGGATTGATTTTGACAATTTATTTATATTTGGAGTAAGCGAGGGAGCGGTAACGGCGGCTTTATTTAGAGGCAGAGTTTTTAATGGAAGGATTATTGCTCAATGGACGTGCTCAGGTGCTCCCTTAGTTGAAGGAATAGATGCTCCAAAGGGTGAGCCAATTTTATCAATTGTAAGAGAGAAAGATCCTTATTATGCTGAGGATAACACTAAATCTCAAGAGGGTAATTGTGGAAATTATATGTTAGATCGTGATAATTCAAAATCAATAGTTTTGAAAAATAAAAAAGGAATTGATTCTCATAATGTGCTTCTTGAAGAAACCTCGTTGAGGGAAATTAAAAATTTTATTAAAGATAATTTAAAATAATTCTAAGTAACCTGTTCAGGAAAAGATTAATGAAAAAATATAAGATTTGCGTTATTGGTTTGGGGTATGTCGGTTTGCCTTTAGCAAATTCTCTCTCAAAAAATTTTGATGTTATTGGTTACGATGTAAACGAGGATCGTATAAATCAGCTTCTCAATAATTTTGATAAAACTGGTGAGCTAGACAAAGAAGATTTAAAAGATTCTAGTTTGCTTCTTACGTCGAAATCTGAAGATATTGCGGGAGTAGAAATATATATTATTACTGTTCCTACGCCTATCGATAGTGACAAGAGACCAGACTTATCGGCGGTTTTCAATGCCTCAACTCTTGTCGCTAAATTGATGAAAAAAGGTTCTATAGTAGTTTATGAAAGTACAGTTTATCCAGGAGTGACTGAAGAGGAGTGCGGTCCATTATTAGAAAAAGTTTCTGGTTTGAGGTGCGGTAAAGATTTTTGGTTAGGATACTCTCCTGAAAGAATTAATCCTGGTGATGTCAGTCATACTTTATCTGAAATTACAAAAGTTGTGGCGGGTCAAAACGAAAATGTGCTTGAAATTTTAACAGAAATCTATGGCTCAGTTAATAATGGAAATGTATTTAAAGCAAAAAATATCAAAACTGCAGAGGCTGCTAAAGTTATAGAAAATTCCCAAAGAGATATAAATATTGCTTTTATAAATGAAGTAGCAATGATTTTTGATGGTCTAGGTCTTTCCACATATGATATACTAGAAGCAGCTAATACAAAATGGAACTTTTTAGACTTTAAACCCGGGTTAGTTGGTGGTCATTGTATTGGGGTGGATCCTTTTTATCTTGCTTACAAAGCTCAAAAAATAGGTGTAGATCCTGAAATAATTTTAGCAGGAAGAAAAATTAATGACAAAATGGGTTCTTTTGTTGCTTCAAGAGTTCTAGAGCAATTAAAGCCTGGTGATAAAGTTATGATTTTGGGGTTTACATTTAAAGAAAATGTTCCTGATATTAGAAATACAAAGGTGATTGATATAGTCAGCAAATTGCAAGAATCACAAATCAATGTAGAGATCAATGACCCAAGGGCTGACAGCTTAGAAGTGAAAAATGAATACAATATAAATTTGGTTCCGTTGGATTATAGTAAAAAATATAATTCAATAATTCTGGCGGTTAGACATCAAGAATATAATATTTTATCGCTAGAACTATTGTCGCAAATGTTAGAGTTAGGTGGCTGCATATATGATCTAAAAGGGGTTTTTAAAGGACAAAAAGCTCCGGATAGAATTAAGTTAATTTCATTTTAATTTTTCTGGAAATCTGTTAAGAGCAATTCCTAATGAAAAAGAGATTAATATAGTTGAAATCCACCATGCTTGCCAAATTCCGAAACTTAATAATAGAGGTGGCAATGTTGAGCCTATTAAAGACATAAAAACAACTTTTTTGAATGGATTTTTAAATTGATTTATTTTTTTAATAATTCCGTAGAATATAGTTAAAGATAATATTATTCCAATTAATCCAAGTTCAAGCCAGATTTGTAAAATAGCATTGTGAGGATGAAGTGGGAGAGCGGAAGGTGCGTAATCATCATTTATCCTCATTTCTTCTATTTCGTCACCCTTTTTTCCTAAATTTCTAGATGAATCAAATCCTAGTCCAAAAGGGAAGTTTTCTATTGATTTCTTTGAAGTATAACTCCAAATGCCTATTCTATGTTCGTTGGGGGAACTAAGGAAAATATTATTTTCTCTTAAGTTTTCTATTGTAATTAATGAGTTTGATATAAATGGAGCCGTAAAAATATAAATAGAAAAAATTATAAAGAATATATTGTTAAACTTGTTACCAAACATATAGCACAATATAGCAAATATAGTGCCTAAGGTTACACCGGCTAACGCAGCTGTCATTGGCAATGAAAAAATTGAAAAAACACAAAGAGAATAAAATAAAAAACTAAAAATTTTATTTTTTTTGAATAAAAAAGCTGATAATGGGAAGGTAAGCATAGCTAAAAGTACAGTACCTCTTCCTATTTTCTCTAATACTAAGCTTAGGTCTATGGGTTTAAAGTTTGTAATAATTATTCCATTGGTCACTGATTCAAAGGAAAATATTAAACTCATTACAATGGTAGATAGAGCAATAGAAGAAATAATATATTTTTTATCTTTTTCTAGTAAATTATTAACACTAAAAAAAAACAAAATTCCAATAAGAATTAATAAAAATGTTTTTATCGTTTTCCAGTAATCGTGTTCTGGGGACCAAATGTTTGATATTAAACACCAAAAAAATAATGCAAAAAATAGGTATATATATAAATATGAAATTTGGTTCTTAATTGTTTTTAGAGTTGAAGTTTGGAATAAGAAAACGAAGCAAACTAAAAGAACAATTACGGTTCCTCCACTGGCGAATGGCATTATGAAGCTAAGCGTTAATATTGAGATAGAACAGCCAATTGTTCTATATTTGAGCATTCTAGCTGATTGAAAAAAGTTCAAAAATAGCCCCTAATCATTTTTTTTTAAAAATTATACATTCTATGGTGTATTTTTTTAACAATAATGTCTACTTTTCACAAATATATTAGTTCTTTGTTATTTTTTTTAAATTCAAGAATAAAGTACCTTGTTTATAACCTGTGTCCAGTGCATAAAATTGGATAAATTATATAGAAAGTATTGATAATTGACTGATCCACAAAATAAATCACGTAATGTAAGAGTAGCAGTAATTGGGACTGGTTATTGGGGAAAAAATCTTGTTAGAACTTTTTCAGAATTGGGCAATTTAACTCTAATATGTGATAGTGATTTTAAAGTGGCCCGTGATCTTTCCGAGAAATATGAAGTAAAATTGGATACTTTTGAAAATATAATAAGAAGAGAAGATATAGATGCTGTTGCAATTGCAACTCCCGCAATTACTCATTTTAAGATGGCCAAAGCCGCATTATTGTCAGATAAAGACGTTTTTGTTGAAAAGCCAGTAGCATTAAATTTAAAAGATGCAGAGAATCTTGTTCAAGTTGCTGAGAAAAATAAAAAAATACTTATGGTGGGTCATTTGCTACAATACCATCCCGGATTTTTAAAATTGAAAGATATGGCAAGGGAAGGAAAGTTTGGAGAAGTGCAATACGTATACTCAAATAGACTTAATTTAGGAAAATTCAGAAAAGAGGAAAATATACTTTGGAGTTTTGCTCCACACGATGTTTCGATGATATTAAATTTATTTGGAGTTATGCCAGAAAAAGTCACTGCAATGGGAAGTTCCTATCTGCAAAAAAAAATTGCAGATGTAACTACTACTCATCTTGAGTTTCCTGGGGGTAAAAATGCACATATTTATGTTTCTTGGCTTCATCCATTTAAAGAGCAGAAGTTAGTCGTTATCGGAAATAAGGGAATGGCGGTATTTGATGATGGTAAAGATTGGAGCCAAAAGATTTCATTTTATGCCCATGAAATTGAATGGTCTAATGATCTTCCTATTCCTAAACCAGCTATTGGAGAAAATATTATATTAAAAAAAGATGAGCCTCTAAGGTTGGAAGCAAAGCATTTTATTGAATCTGTAACTAACAGAACTAAGCCAAGGACTGACGGTATGGAGGGAAAAAAAGTTTTGCATGTATTGGATGCCGCAGAAAGGTCTATGCATTTAAAAACGACGGTTAAAATATGCTAAAAAAATATAGTAATCAGGTGGGCGAAGATTTTTATGCTCATGAAACTGCAATAATCGATAACCCTGAAATGATTGGCAAAGATACTAAGATTTGGCATTTTTCCCATGTTTTAGGAAATACAAATATAGGTGAAGGGTGTACTATTGGCCAAAATGTGATGATAGGGCCGGATGTTACGATGGGAAAGAACTGTAAAGTTCAAAATAATGTGAGTATTTACAAAGGTGTTTTTCTTGAGGATGATGTATTTTGTGGTCCAAGTTGTGTTTTTACAAATGTCTTAAACCCAAGAGCTTCAATAGAAAAAAAAGATGAATTTCGCCAAACTTTAGTGAAAAAAGGAAGTACTATAGGAGCAAATGCTACAATTATATGTGGAGTAGAATTAGGAGAGCATAGTTTTATTGGTGCAGGTTCAGTTGTTACTAAGGATATTCCATCTTTTGGTTTAGTAATAGGCAATCCAGGAAAATTAGTTGGATGGGTTGGAAAGTTTGGTGAAAAATTAGATGAAAAACTTATTTGCCCAACCACGGGGGAAAAATACGAAGAAGTTTCTCCAGGAATTTTAAAGGAAAAAGGTGATTAAATTAGGTTATGGCTGATATTCAATTTATTGATCTAGATTCTCAGAAGAAATATTTGGGGCAAAGTCTTGAAAACGCTATTATTAAAGTTCTAAATCATAAGAAATTTATTAATGGCCCAGAAGTTTTAGAGTTTGAAAAGTTACTTGCTAAGTTTTCCAATTCTACCGAAGCAGTAACATGTGGGAGCGGGACTGATGCTTTGCTTTTGCCATTAATGGCTATGGGTGTTGGGCAAGGGGACGCAATTTTTGTTCCTTCATTTACATTTGTTGCAACGGCAGAAGTTGTTTCTCTTTTAAAGGCAACGCCTATTTTTGTTGATGTAGAAAGGTCAACTTTTAATATTGATCCCAATTCATTAAGGGATGCAATAATTTTTTCTAAGAAAATTGGCTTGAAGCCTAAAGTTATCATTCCCGTTGACTTGTTTGGTCAGCCTGCCTGTTACGAAGATATTAATCAAATAGCTGAAGAATTTTCAATCAGAGTTATTTCAGATGCAGCTCAGAGTTTTGGCGCTCAACAATCTGATAATCCTGTAGGTTGCCTTACACATGTGACCTCTACGAGTTTTTTTCCCTCAAAACCACTAGGCTGTTATGGGGATGGGGGTGCAATCACAACTAATGATAGTGACTTGGCTGAAACCTTAAGGTCATTAAAATCTCATGGGGCTGGAAAAAATAAATATGATAATGTAAATATTGGGGTAAATAGTCGCTTAGATACCTTACAGGCAGCTATTTTAATAGAAAAAATAAATATCTTGAAAGAGGAAATAATTAAAAGAAATTCAGTTGCAAGAAAATATACTGAGGAGTTAAAAGATTATGTATCAACTCCAATTATAAAAGACAAAAATGTTTCTGCATGGGCTCAGTACACTATTGTTTTGGATGATCGAAGTAATTTATCTGAATTCTTAAAGGATAGGGGAGTGCCTTCAGTCGTTTATTATCCAAAGCCCTTGCACCTGCAATCTGCTTACTCAAGTTTTCCTAGGTTTCCTGAAAAACTTACAGTTTCAGAAGATCTTGCTAAATCTGTCCTCAGCTTGCCTATGCATCCTTATCTTTCTTCTGATAACCAAAGCTTTATAACAGAAAATATTATTCAATTTATTAAAGAGAGAAAATCATGAATTTAAAAGGGAAAAGATGTGTTGTAATCGGAGGGGCAGGTTTGATTGGCTCACATACTGTAGATAAGTTATTAAGTCATGATATTAAGCAATTAATTATATATGATAACTTTGTTCGAGGCACTAACCATAATATTGAGTCAGCTCTAAAAGATCCAAGAGTAAAAATATTTGAAGCTGGTGGAGATATAAGAAATATAGATATTCTAAATGCAGCTTTAAAAGGGAGTGATTGTGTTTTTCATTTTGCTGCTCTTTGGTTGTTGCAATGTTATGAATATCCAAGAGCTGCTTTTGAAGTTAACGTAGAGGGGACATTCAATGTTCTTGAGGCATGCAGGGATAACAATGTAAAGAAACTGGTTTATTCCTCTTCCGCTTCTGTTTATGGAGACGCTTTAGAAGAGCCGATGTCAGAGTCGCACCCGTTTAATAACAAGACTTTTTATGGATCAACAAAGATTGCTGGTGAGGCAATGTGTACGGCGTTCTATGAACGATACAAGTTGCCTTTTGTAGGTTTAAGATATATGAATGTATATGGACCCAGGCAAGATTATAGGGGCGCTTATATTGCTGTGATAATGAAGATGTTAGATTCGGTTGATAAAGGCGAGCCTCTTAAGGTTTTTGGGGATGGGAGTCAGGCTTATGACTTTGTTTCTGTGTATGACTGTGCTGAGGCCAATATCTGTGCCATGGAATCAAATGCAGTTGACAATTTTTATAATGTTGGAACTGGTAATAGGACTTCAATTAAAGAGCTTGCTAATTTAGTAAGTGATCTTACTGAGAGTTCAAAAGGTATTGAATATTCTCCTGAGGGTCAAACTTTTGTTAAAAATCGAATAGCTGATATAGTTAATGCAAAAAATGATTTAGGTTTTTTAGCAAAGATACCACTAAATGAGGGGTTGAAAGGTTTAATTGACTGGAGAAACTCTCATAAGGCTGAAGTGGAGCAAAGAAGACTGGCTGCAGGTATTTCATAATGTTAACTTCTAATAAACGGATAATTCAGATTTCAGAGCCTTCGACTGATAATGAAGAGCTTAAAGCTCTCATTAGTCCATTAAGTACTGGGTGGCTTACACAAGGTCCTAATGTAAAAAAATTTGAGGAAGAGTTTGCTCTAAAACATAAAGTTGACTATGCCTTTGCTACAACAAGTTGCACGACGGCTCTTCATTTAGCGTTATCAGTAATAGGAATTAAACCGGGAGATGAAGTAATTGTTCCTGCATTTACTTGGGTGTCTACTGCAAACGTAGTCGTTTATTGTGGTGGAAAACCAGTCTTTGTAGATGTATCCCCTGATACATATAATTTAGACGTTTCTGCCCTCAAGAAAGTTATAAATGATAGAACGAAAGTTATTATCCCTGTGCACTTATTTGGTCTTTGTGCCGATATAGATGAGATAAAATCTTCAATACCTAAAGATATATTAATTGTTGAAGATGCAGCATGTGCTTCTGGTGCAAGTTATAAAAATAAAATGGCTGGCTCACTTGGCGATTTTGGAGCCTTTAGTTTTCATCCAAGAAAAATTATTACTACTGGTGAGGGTGGAATGCTAACAACTAACATCGAAAATTTTGCTAAAAAAGCAGAGATTCTAAGAAATCATGGTGCAAGTGTATCGGAGGAAGTCAGGCACGAGGGTCCTAAACCTTATCTTTTGCCTGACTTTAATTCGCTTGGTTTTAACTATAGGATGACAGATTTTCAGGGTTCAATAGGCTTAGCACAGCTTAGAAAACTTAGTGGTTTTGTTGAGGAGCGAAGAAAATGGGCCGAGTGGTATATAGAGGCTCTATCAGATGTATCATGGATAAAGCTACCAGTTGTTCCTAAATACTGCAATCATTCCTGGCAGGCTTTTGTAGTGGTAATAGATGAAGAAAAGTCACCAATGCCAAGAAATACGATAATGGAAAGGCTTCAATCTTTTGGAATAAGCACTAGACCTGGAACTCACGCAGTTACTAATCTTGGTTATTATAAAAATACCTACGATATTAGTAGCTATGACTTTCCTGTTGCCTCCTATTTAGAAGATTGTTCTCTTGCTCTTCCTTTGCATAACAAAATGAGTAAAGAAGATTATGAGTATATTTCAAAAATAATTCATAGTTTTTAAAATTTATGTGTGGAGTAACAGGTTATATAAACTTTGATGGCGCACCTGCATCTCAAGCTATTTTAAAAGATATGACCGACCTAATTTCACATCGTGGTCCCGATGATGAAGGTTATTTCACATCTGGACCTGTTGGTTTAGGGCATGCGAGACTATCCATTATAGATTTATCAAATGCAGGAAAACAACCAATGAAAACTTCTGACGATAGGTTCGTGCTAAGTTATAATGGAGAAGTATATAACTATAAAGAGTTAAGAAAGGAGTTGAAAAGCCTTGGTTGTTCTTTTTATTCAGCTACAGATTCTGAAGTGGTTCTTTATGCCTTTTCGATTTGGGGAATAGAGGCAGTAGAAAAATTTAATGGAATGTTTGCTTTTGTAATATGGGATAATAGAGAAAAAAAATTATATATTGCTAGAGACAGGTTTGGAGTAAAACCCATTTATTACTATTTTTCTAAAACAAGTCTAATTTTTGCTTCTGAGCCAAAAGCATTTTTAGCTCATCCCGATTTTAAAAATGAAATAAGTCCAGAAGGTTTGTTAGAATATATTACTTTTCAAAATTATTTTACAGATAGGACTCTATTCAAAGGAGTAAAATTACTTCCTCCAGGTAATATTCTTTCATTTAAGTATTCTAATAAAAGCACTCATTATAATGATTATTGGGACTTTTCGTTTGATGATTTGCGAAAGGAATCAAACAATTTAGAATTAGAGGAAGAGTTAGATTTTCTTTTTACAAGGTCTATAAGTCGACAGTTGGTAGCAGATGTTAATGTCGGGGCGTTTTTAAGTGGAGGCATAGATTCTAGTGCAATTACAGCAGTAGCATCAAAAAAAATAAAAAATATCAATACATATACGGTTGGTTTTGATTTGAAATCAGCATCAGGCATAGAGTTAGCCTACGATGAGAGAGAAGATGCAGAACAGTTGGCCGCATTATTAAAAACTAACCATAATGAAGTTGTTTTAAAAGCTGGAGATATGGAAAGTGCTATGAAAAAATTAATATGGCATTTAGATGAGCCTAGAGTAGGGCAATGCTATCCTAATTTCTATGCTGCAGAATTAGCGAAATCACATTCAAAAGTAGCTCTTGCAGGCACCGGTGGGGATGAATTATTTGGGGGTTACCC